>TARA_R100000306_G_scaffold62417_1_pt1 | contig 45215 bp, 49 predicted proteins | sample TARA_R100000306 | Tara Oceans TARA_R100000306 (sample SAMEA2620824) | marine metagenome | biome: marine biome (ENVO:00000447); feature: mesopelagic zone (ENVO:00000213); material: "saline water (ENVO:00002010), including plankton (ENVO:xxxxxxxx)" | depth 1000 m | reverse complement strand
GCCCTTGTCCTGATAGGTGCGCACACGAATCGGTTCTGCAATGCGATATTGCCCGTCACTACCTAAATCACTCATATATGGATCGCCAAGTAGATCATCGGGATAGTCAGTCTTGGTGATAACAATCTTATTATCATCAGTTCTAGTTGTAACAATACGTGTCGGTTGAAGATGAGTGGGATTCCCGAATCCATAGCTGGTAGTGGTGATGGCTTTAGGGTTTTCGTTGTCATCGTACTCTGTAGTGGTAGAATAATCTAAATAATACCATTGAGAACGAATCAGGTAAGGGGATATATCATAGCTCTCTACTTTTTCAGCCACGGACTGATAGTTAATACCTCCATATATATCCCTTAACCGTATCCCGTACATTTGGACTTGGTGGTCCAATGCAGGATTGTGAGAAAAGTGGTTGACGGTTTTTTGTACGGTAACATACTCATCGGCCACTTTTTTGAAAAGCTCCGTTTTAAGTTCCTGACCGTTTCCGAAATTAGTGGTAAATGGTGTGCCAGATACAGGAAATGGGGAGAAAAAAGGCGCTCCCGGCAATTCATCCTCTACAATATTGAATTGGTGGGAAATTCCACCCCCGGCGAAATCCTCTCCTATTTCTTCAATCACGGAAGTATAGCCTATTTGGTGGCCCTGTTTGCCATAGAGATTGTTGACCGTGGAAGATGTCAGGGTCAGGACATCAGTCTTTTTCTCTGTCATACAATGGTAACAGGTCTCATAGTAATTGGTCTCCATGGAATAATTTATCGCAGTCTTAGGCCTTTGGGCAATACCGCTGGAACAGTTTAAGCAATCCTCATCGCCGTAATGGTATTTCCTTACCTCAGGAACGCCATTTCCATCATCGGTGATTATTTCTTTTATGCGCAGGCCCCCGATTGGTATATTCTCGGTTGTAGTCCAAGGAACACCAACTCTATATGTGAAGTTCAATGAAGAATATGTACACATAAAAGAGGTTTTTAACCTTATGGTATAAACTCTGTTTTCTTTTAAGCTAACCTGAAGGTGATTATCAGGTAGATCTGCTTCGGCTAAAACCGCAGTATTATATCCAACTATTGTTGTACCACCACCGTTCCATATCTTATTAATTGCGATACTACTTCCAATATCATCAGTAATATAAAAAGTAGCCTTATTCTTGTCTACATCCAAATGGCCCGGGCAATCAGTATTGAATCCAACATTGAATCTAATATCCGCTACATTATTATATCCTATCATTGGCGTTGTAGCACTGTCCTCATTCGATCCAGAATCATCATCAGATATTGCCAGTAATGAAATAGTTGAATCCCCTGGATAATGGGTAACATCTCCAGAATAACCATGAGATTCATATAAAAACTCATTAGAGCCGCCTGTAGGATACACAATTTTCTTTAACAAGCCATTCTTGCCAAAGGCCCCATTGGGATTTTTATTTCCACCTATATCCCTGAACACGTAGTGTAACAGGGCGGGATTCACTTGATATGCCAAATAATAGTCCGCATTACTTACTAAATATTGATTGTTTGCCACACCATTATAATAGCCCCAATAGTCCTGGGCATAGGAAAACCTTGGAGGTATATGATCGGGGCTGTAATATGACAGCGTGTATGGTTGTTTTAATTCCCCTGTCTCCCCTACTTCGGTGATACTTTTTAAGAATAATCTTTTACCATATTCATCTTCATAGGTTATATCGGGACATTTCAAATTTGTCAATGAGGAGGTTATAACATCATAAAGGAGATTGTACTTTTTAATTAAACCGCCATTGTTTTTCCTTAATTCAATATTATCAAGCTGGTAAAAGTCTCCCGCATATGGTGAATATGAGAAATTTATATTTCCATTTCTACTAGAAATAGAGTTCAACAACAAAGCACTATTATTAGATCTTGTTCTAATTAAATTTTCAGTAGAATTTCCATTTGCTTTTTTTACAACACTCTGAGAGATTGAACTAATATATTCCTGATTATTTGGGATATAATTAAATTCTATGAAATCCCCAGTATAGCTTTCAATTCTACTTAAGTACCAACTGGTAGGAATGAAGGGAGTTGGAGGAAAAGGGCCACCGGTATTAAACAATCTATAGCTTGAGGTTTCAGTTGTATTCGTGCTGCCAAATAAATAAGTAATCCCGTTAGGGTCAATTATCATAAATTCATATTGAGAATAGGGAGGTGGTGGATCTTTAACAATTTTTACAGGCGATGGATTTATTTGTACGGGCTGTTTAGAGGTATTTAGGTAAAATGATCCTGAATAGCCATTAAAATTAAAAGAATACAAATCCGAAAAAGTGTCGTAACCGCTTTCCGGATCCGTGGCATTCTCTAAAAAAGTAAGGACTTCCTGATTACGAGCCCCTGGAAAGTTATTTGGAAGAGTCAGCGTCATAGATTCATCCGCCTCATCATTAATAGACCTGGTTATAACTCCTCCAGCATTTAGATTCCAGCCCAAGCCTACATTTCCAGCAATCTCATCGACCCGGATACCATTGGAACTATAGCTTAGGGAGATGGGAAGGTTTATTTTGCCAACGTTCAGCTCGAAAAGAGGTATGCTCAATTGAGGAGTTCCCGTGAAGAGGCCCACCGGAACCTGACCATAGCTTCCCAGCGAGGCCGCGTTAGGGGATTGGGGCAGAACCTTCGGAACATCAATAACTTGTCCAAAACAGGGTAGCTGCACAATAATGGCGGAAAAAATTAGAAAACAATACTTTTTCATTGATTGAATGGTTTTCAATGTGAATACTTGTATGATCTTGACGCTAAATACAAGATAATTTTATATTTTTTTATAGGAAAGCGATGTGAATATATAAAAATTCAGATATTGTTAACAAATAAAATAGAATTTTTCGATGAAATGCAACAAATCATCCAATAACACTACTCAACTTAAACATCGGCAAGTACATAGCAACCAATATAATTCCCACGATAAGGCCCACCAAAAGGGTAAGCAGAAAATTGAGGATATTAGAAATAATCTGCCCTTGGTATTTAATCTCCAAACTATACTGGTCATAAAGTTTTTGAAAAATATATTCGGTCTGGTTGGTCTCTTCCGCAACTTTTAAAAGTGCTATAAGTTTTTTGTCGTAGAAAGAATGCTCTGCGAAACTCTCATAAAGCTTTTTGCCATGGATAATGTCTTTTTCTATAGAAACCAATGTTTTTTCCAACGGATAGAACCTTATCATATCCCGCACAAGTGCGATCCCGCTTACCACAGGGATGCGGGCATTGGTGAGCAGGGCCATGGCCTGGGTAAATTGTATGAGGTAGATTTTTTTGATGTAGTTGCCCAGAACGGGTAATCTTATTTGGAGACTGCCAATGAATCGATAGTACCAATCCTTTTTGGAAACAATCTTAAACACTATTACGACCAAAATCATTGAGATCAGAACAATCCAGCCATTGTTTACCACAAGCCCGGAAAGCCTTACAATAATCTCTGTAAGCCAAGGCAATTCTACCCGGTTCTGCTTAAAGATATCTACGAACATAGGAACTACATATCGTAGCATAAAGAACACGACCCCGCAGGCAGTTATAAGAACTATCAGTGGATAGGAAAGGGATGAGATAAGCTGCCTTCTGAGTTCGGTCTTCCGGTTGAAGAATTCCCTTAGGTCATTGGTTATTTTGTTGAGTTGTCCCGTCTGTTCCCCGATTTTGACCGCGTGGTATTCATAGGGGGTGAAATTTTTGTTCTTTTGCAAGGCCTCCGATAATGAGCTTCCTGACACAATTTGGTTTGATATATCATCGACCAGTTTTTTGTCCTTCTGCTTTTTTTGCATTTCGGAGATCAGGTCAAGGGCACGTTTCAGGTTTACACCAGAATTGAGCAACACACTGAGCTCAGAGTAGAATTGCTCCTTGGTCTTATTTGAAAAGGAATTGCCGAACAGCGATATCTCCCTGTTCAGAAAACTTGTTTTGCTTTTCTGGGTCTCTACCTTCTTGGTTGTGGCTATATTTTCAAATTTAATCCCCATTTTCTTTTATATGGCTGTATGCATCCTTATTCTGGAATATAAACATAAAATCCCCTTCCTTTTCCCCAAACCTGATCTTTATGGCATCCGTATTTCCTAACTCTATTTTTTCACCCTGATTATATATCTCAAGTTCGGTCGGTAAATCAAGGGCGGTATCCTTTTTCCTTAGCACCCAATTTTCTTCCCACAGATAAGTTACCGAATCCAAGGGATTTTTGAAGATCAGTTTTCCTCCCAATGGATCATAGTCTATGGTATGGAACCTATTAAAATCAATGGTCAATTGGTCCGTGAACAGACTGCGCCCGGTACCCTTGCTGTAATTGTTTTCTATGCCTTGCATATTCTTGGTGAACAAAGTAATTATCGCAAATGCAAGTCCTGCAATTATTGCCGCAATGGCCAGAACAATGAGCATCTCGATAAGGGTAAAGGCAGGTATTTTCTTTTGGAACTTCATTTAGCAAGTTTTAATCTTGATTTCTTTCCGTTCTTTTTGTTCAGTATTTCAATTACTTTTTCTCCTTCCCGTGTTTCTATGGCAATATCCCAAAGCGGGGTATCTTCATAAAAGGGAATTTTTACCTTATCATAGTTGACAAAATAGGTCAGTTCATTGATCCTGTTCCGAAGCGCTGCGTCATCTGAATTGATGGTGCCCCGAAAAATATTATTGAGACTGAGACTGGCTATCAAAAAAACTATGACAATAATCACCGAGGCGACCATTGTTTCCACCAGCGTGGCCGACCTTACTTTTTTTAATATAGCCATTTTACGATTGCTTTATCGGATTCCTTAAATGGGAGCCCCCCAAATGCAGGATCAATGTCACGTCCCAATACCTTTCCATTATAGATGTGGTTGATATACACGGAGCCGAACTCCCGTGCCAAAAAACGGTCTGCGTAAATAGCACCCGCTACCGTTCCCATCAGTTCCACATTTCCTTGGCAATATACAAATCCATTGATTTTTCCATTTGTTGCAATGGCCAAATGGGTAAAGGAATTCATTCTGTTATCCATCTTCTCTTCCCTTTCGTCCAGATAGATGACCGTTCCTGTTATAGTGGAGTTATTGGCAATAAAAATAGGTTCTTCCCCTTTGTTGACGGGTATGCTTTCATCATTTTTGGTATTGTTTACGATCAATGACGATGGATAGTTCAATTGTACGTTCTCGGCAAGTGTGATTTTTTCCTCGCAAATAAAAGAGGCATTTCCAATAAAACCTTCTTCGATGGTTATTTTTGGGGCTATGACCACAACATCGGTTAATTTCGCATTATTGGATATTACAACCTCCGTTTCGCTCTTGATGATAATGTTTCCTATGTAAGTCTCGTTTAGAGTTATTTTATTTTCATCATATACAAAATTTGTGCTTTCAAAAAAGGAATTTTTATTAATGGCTTCCCGCTGAATCACTTCATTTGAATTAAAAGGAACATACTCCAGCAATCTTCTAATGTCGTTCAGCCAAACAGCGTCAAGCTCAGGCAAATCTCCTTTCACCGAACTGATAGTTCCCTTTACCAATTCCTTTCCATTGTAGTAATGTCCTGAGATAATACCCGGTTTTATACCGAGATCGGAAACATACGCATCTCCCTCAATTACCGTATTGCCGACAAGAACCAAGGGAAGCTTACCTTTGGACAGGTAGATGCCCAGTGCCGGATCGGAAACCTTGCTACCCGTTAATGCTATTTTGGAAAAATTTTTGGTCTTTGCCGAAGCGCTGCTGTTGATCTTTAAATATCCGCCCCAACTGGTTTTTTTTATCTTTTTGGTGTAAATGTCATTTTCTATCGAGATGGAATCGGTGATAATGTGCTCTTTCCTTAGGGAATATTCGATTCCCGTATTGGCACTGTCAATAACGTTTCCTAAAATTCTAGATTGGGTATTGAAGAATATGTGGGTCTGGGCGAGGGTCAGAAAAGAGCCCAGCAGTACGGCGATAATGGTTGCCACCAATATGGCGAATTGCATCGCGGAGGCTCTTATTTTTTTTGGTCGTATCACATTATCGGAAATTCCTTGGTCTGGCCCTCATAGCGGATAAAGATGTTCTTTTCCGAACCTTTGATAATCTTTAGCTTTTGGAGGGTATCTCCTTTTTTTAATAAAAATTGCTGGCCATTAATACTGACAATATAAACGCTTGATGAAGATGCTTTATCTGTAACAATTCCAAAGTACCCAATATTGGGCCACTGTTTTTCGCTTTTTGGTTTGCGTGCTGTATTTATGCTCTGGGAAGCTGGCTTTGATTTTGTATAGACCGTTCCCAAAAAAGGGTCGGTGTCTATAGGGATGAGCGAAAAGGTGTCCTTTTGGATTCCCTTTGGAGGTTTAAATTTTGTATTCTGGGTTTTTGCCATATCGATGCTCCCTGAACTGAATGCATCGACAATCTTATAGATCAAAAGCCCCCAGATTACGATCACCACGGGCAAAAGTATCTTTATGTTTTTATTGCCCTTCAAGATTATTCGTTGATTGTAAAACTAAAAACGGTGCTGTCATCACTTTCATTCCCGGCCTCGTCAAAGGCTCTTATATACCAATAATAGGTCTCATCTGTATCCAACGTGGTCTCAAAGGGGGCCGTAACTTCATCTTTTAATACCAGATCAGTAAGGTTCAGGTTGCGATATACATAGATGCTGTCAAACTCCACACTGCCCTCTATTAGGGTTCTTGTCCAATCAAAAGAAACCAGTGGATTTGTGAGGATCTGTTCGTCAGTTGGGGCGGATAGGATTGGTATATTAGGCGGGGTTTTGTCCACAAGAATATTTCTTGAAGAATACAGGGTAAATTCACTATCCTTTTCCGCACGCACCTGCCATTGCAGCGCACCTTCTGGGAAAACAATATCCAGATTTGTTTCAATTGTTATCTCACTTAGAATGGCTTCCCCATTTTCATCCAGTACCTGAATTCTGTATTGGGTCGCTTCCAATACTTCTTCCCATTTTAGGTTAACGGAATCTTCATTGGTAATAAGACCGTTTGATGGAGAAAGCAATATGACCGTATTGTTTGAAAAGTTCGTAATGGGCACTACCTTGAATTTTGCTAATGAATAGGCCGTAGCATAACCACTGTTCTGTGCTCGGACCCGCCATTGGTATTCGTTCTCGATCAGTTCAACTTGGTAAAATGTGGAATCAGTTACGGTATTGAGCACCAACTGGTTCGCATTTGCAAAATTTTGGGTTGCTATCTGGATTTCATAATTGGTTGCGCCTTCAATGCTTTCCCAATTAAAACGGACCGAATTGGCTTCTATCTCTGTATTGTTGGCCGGGGCGATCAGCGTTACCGTCTCCCCACTGATATCCTGCTCGAAAAGTATCTCTTCGCAGGAGTATATTGTAAGGATAAAAAAACCTCCGAATATGTATTTGAAATTCTTCATCTAAAATTTGAACTCGTTTTTCTTTTCTACTTTCTTGGCAGATTTATAGGTATCGCTACTGCACTCCGTTCCTTCCGGCACCAGATCAAAAATCTCGGGTTCCCTTCTTTTATTCAATCCCCAACAAAATTCAGTAGTTTTGAATTTAACGATCTTGCCATCGTTAAATTCTATCTGATTGAAAATTTTGTTGTTTTTTAGAAGATTCAGTGATAATGTTTTTGCTTTGGTTTGGGTCAAATAGATTTCGTCAGAGGATTGGATCTGTTGCAGGATATTCTCTGGGAAATGAACGGTAACCTCAGAAACTAATTTATACTTTTCGTTTTTACGGAGGTATTTCATTAACTCTTTGTCAGCATTTATCTGTTTCAGCAATCCCACATTATCTAGGATTTCAAAAGATATAAGTATACTGTCTTTTTGTGATGTGATTAGGGTATCCTTTTTTGTGAAAATCTCCCTTTTTTGGATTGTTATCGCTTCCCATTGGAGACGGACGGACTTGGATAAATTTACTGTCGTTTTTGGTTGGTAGTCATTTCCCAATAGATAAGAAGTATAGATGCCCAATGTCCCCAATTCTGGTAAAGCAATATCTTTGGACTGGCTGTACTGGATAGGCTTGCAGGAAGCAATAACCACAAAAAGAAATATGTAAATCGATTTCAAGGGCTATATTATTTTAGTTTTTAAATATAGTTTTTATGACGGTATTCGCCAAAGATATTTGAAAATCTCTTTATATAATATGGATGCATGGGTAAATAAATATTTTCTTTGACATATTTGCTAATTGATTATGAGAAATTCTTGGGATACCTCCATCAAGCACCTGACCCGTAATGGGGCAATAGAGTATATATTTACTGCTGAGCAAATTGCTACAATACCCCGTTCCAATATTTCACGATGGAAAAACGAGGCAGAGGATAAATATAGCTTTTGCGAACTCAATGATATAATCATGCAAGAAATTGAACTTATTAAGCGTATCAACCAATCTTCTAAATTTAAAAAATCAATCAGAGTTACTTTAAATTAGCCGATACCTTTCACAAACTTATTTCAAAAATAAAAGGATTGAAGTCTCTTTTTAAAAGAGCAAAAGGAAATCATTGTTAATACCATTGAACATGTAAAGAATATTGTGCCAATTAACAAAGCCCTCAAAATTTTCAATATTTCACGAAGCACCTTTGAAAACTATAAATCCCTCATTATTCATAAATGCAAAGCCACTTATTTTAATTGGTGCACTAAACGTTTTCCAAATCAATTATTGCCAAAGGAGGTTAAGGCCATCAAAACTTATATGGGCGATGATAAATACAAACATTTGTCAAAGTCCTCAATTTATCTTATAGCCTTGCGTGATGAAAAATTACAATGTTGCGTTTCTACTTTCTATAAATATTGCCGATTGCTCGGGTTTGAGAATAATCCTAGAAGAAAAAAATATGATAGTTATGCTCCTGTAAGAACTTCTAGACCAAACAAACTCTGGCGTGTCGATGTTACTATTTTTAAAACAATGGATAACATTAAGCACTACATCCATATTCTCATCGACCATTGCTCAAAGATGATCCTTGGGTATCGAATAGATAAAAGTGCATCTGCACTCGGTATTAGATCTCTCATTCAAAATGCGTATCAAAAATACCAGCCAGATAAACTACAATTCTTAACAGATGACGGAAGTGAAAATTTGAACAGCATTGTTTCAGATTTTATTAATGCTCCTGATATTCCAATCAATCATATAATTGCCCAAAAAGATGTGGTCTTCTCCAATTCTATGATTGAAGCTATTAACAAGATAATCAAACATCAATCTATTCATCCGAATGAGATTGAAAATGGCAACCAGCTTTTAAATGTAATGACTGGCATCATGTCAACATATAACACGACACGACCACAAATGAACCTTGGTGGTAATTCTCCCCAAGAAACTTTTGATGGTTTATCAATAGATATTTCCAGATATACCTACAATTTCAAAGAACAAAAAGCAAATAGAATACAACAAAACAGAAAAAATGCCTGTAAAGTATGTTTCTTAATCCAATTAAATGACACAATCTTAAAAAGCAATGTCGATAAAACAACATTACTTTTTAACTGAAGTTCAAATCTTCAAAGATCAACTTAAAACCATCTGTATCTCAATACAATCCCATAAATGGGACACGCTATTGTAAAATAGTCGCGTAGTTAGCAGCGCAGAGGATGGTGGGGAATCATTTTTAAAAAGGATTCATTGAAAGTAAAGCCATCCAAAAATGAATGAGTAATTTTTTATTATAATACTTTTATTTCATTTTCACCTGTAAAACCCAATGATATTAACAGTTCTTTTAAATTACTATCTAATAGATTTACGTTTTCTGTTTCAAAAGAAATGTCAATATATCCTTCTCCTGTTCCTTCATTAATAATTTGTCCTAGTCCACGTTCCTCTATCGTATCACTGGTACACCTTCCAACCCTTCAAGCTCAATCTTCCATATAGGATTATTGTGTGCGAACTGATAAGTCGATATCGACAGATAGTCCTCACTAACCGGATCAACACCAAAGAACCTTCCTATGTCCGGCATATAGTTCCGATGCCTGAACGTTATCCAATTTATGTCAAGGTCATCAATTCTTTCCTGTCCCAAAAAGCTCCACTGCTGTGCCAGGGCGTTCCCATTGGGCGAGACGTTGTTATTGTACCCCTTTTGCTGGAGCCCGAAGGGATAGAAGCTACACAGGATTTTTAGAGGCTTTTGCCCTTTTTCAAGCGATGCCCACCTTTTTCAAATGCATCTATTCCAATGAACTTCCATATCTCCAGAACCTAATTATTCTTGTTCTAAAAATCTCTATTCTTTATATCAATTACACATTGAAAGATTGTTATTTTCGCAACTTTTAATTTTCTAAAAACCGTAATGGGGAAATACAAAAAGTATCATTCCGATGTGAAAACCACCTACGCACTTGGTCTACAAAATGAATTATTACCTAACGACTTTACCACCAATATCCCTAATTCAACCACCAGTTATTGGAAGGATAATGAAAAGCCTGAACGATATGTTGGAGGTGAATTTGCATCTAAAATACAATCTAGTCTAAATGATACTAAGGTTTTTCTCGATCCCAGAGTAAGTCTTGGTAAAGATGTTTTTATGCAAGTGGCCCGCTTTTATATCGCCATTTTAAATCTTATCGGTAAAGAACAGGTCTTTAGAGCCATTGTCAAGAACAAGAATATCATTGTCCAGCTCTTGGAGAATCTTCATCCTAATTTCCCTTTTGATAAACGATTGCTATTGTTGTTTTTAGACATTTCACCACGTCAATACCAAATATGGTTAGGTATTCATTTAAATCTTTGTGAAAAGTCCCTTGCCAATACCTGTTTTAAAAAAAGGCCCAACCAGATTGCACTTTTTGAGGTTGATATCCTAAGAATGTACATGACCAAACGAGCCCACAAGTATTGGTCGATCGGTGCCATTTGGGGTAAGGCCGTTAAAGATGGAGCGATATCCATGTCAAGTGCCTCTTGGTATAAGTATTCAAAAAAGTTGGGATACTCTAGTGAAAGAAAACCTAAAAAGAAGCAACAAAAAAGAGGTTCTTTTGATGCCCATAGACCCAATCATACCTGGCACATGGACGTTTCCCATTTCAAGACGCTCGATAACGTAAAGTTCTATATCTATACCGTGGTAGATAACTTCTCCCGGAAAATCATCGCACATACCGTTTCTAAAAAACTCTCAGCTGACACCAGAGTCAAGAGCCTTCGACAGGCCGTCATGAATGAATTTGATGTTGAACTTAAGGACCAACAACTTGATCTGATCGTAGATGGCGGTTCAGAGAATAACAACCATACCGTCTCTGATTTTATCAAAAACTGTGAGATTTCTATCGACAAGAAAATCGCCCTAAAAGATGTTACCTTTTCCAATTCCATTGTGGAGGGGACGTACAAGATTATGAAAAGTTATTATTTCCGCAAAAAGGAAATTTATACCTCCACTATTGAAGAGGAGGTCGACTTTTTTGTCTCAGACTATAATTACCGAAAGCCTTGTCATAAACATCGCTATTTTACTCCCAATGAAGTCCATCTCAATCCCAAAATCCTTGATTGCAAACCTATTTTAACAAATAGCAACCAAGCCCGGTTGGAAGCCAACAGAAATTACTGTTGTAAACTTCTTGTGGAATCTATTTAGTAATTCCACCCAATTCAGTTTAAAGTTTTACCAAATGGCATGTTTTAATCTTTCAATATATCAATGAACATTTTAATTTTTTAAGAAACTAAACCCTTTCTTTTTCCCTGTTAGATTTCTAACCTTGTAAAGAACCCTGTCATTTCTTAGCACCTTGTTCGAAAATTCGAACTGCCTGTCTGTATATTACTTATGCGATTCCATTATTACATAGTCGCTTATCATGAGCTTCTGTGGATCCTGTCGCTTATTATCCTTCGCCATTATCCTTTTTAAGGGATTTGATGTTGCAAATAAACTAAAAAACAACGTTTTTCAACGAATGCCGCTTATTGTTTTGACTCATTTTAAAAGTTTACTTTTGGTCAATTGTAATATTATTACCAAGCTTGGCCCCCTATATTTGCCCGACATTATTCCCGACATTTTTACGAAAAACCCCAATAGTTCAAGGTTTATTCCCGACTTCAATGGAGATTTTTTTAATTCAGAACCAAACTTTTAAGCAACCAATTCCTGTTTAGAAAATTCCCGTATCCCATTCTCATCACAATAACCTTCAATAATCCCATTGATCTCTTCTAAATTCTTTTTATCAAATGCCGATATTAATTTTATAATGTCCTCTTGTGAAAAATTTGAGATAATCGGAATCTTGATCTTCTTTAAGGTTTGAGCCTGAAACCTTGCCAGACCTCCATTCATACAGATACCGATTTTAGAAATTTGATCGTCTACAAAAGAGGACAATAGAATTGCCCCTAAAACTTTCAGGGAATCAATATCAGGACCCGTTATATAATAGAGATTATGATGGGGGTAATATCTTCCTTTATCCAAAATTATTTTTTTCCCACCGTTCATATCCGGAATCAATAACTTGGGAATTGATTGAATACATGGCTTGATCCTATCAATTGTCCTATACCAGTTCTCGGGCATTTTTTTTGATACATACCGTTTTGCCAACGCTTCTTTATGAGAAAGAAAATAGGATTTTAATTTTGGGAAATCATCCAGATCGCATAGATGTTCATCAATAAATGGATTTATCACATACTTGCCTTTCCAATCAATGCCATTATTTGTCAAATCTTTAGTATTGACCAGGGGAAGTAACCTTTCCCTTTCGATACCATTCATGTTATTTTCATTCAATATAAAAATCTTATCCGCCCCAGTGGCGACCCCGATACCAATATTAAAACCTTGTCCTAAAATACTGGACAGCCTATTGGAATTAAAGTTGAAATCAAAGAACAACGTTTCCCACGAGGCATTTTTGGGGCTATTGACCTTTCTATAATTTAATCGATCAAGGTTTATCTTCCTATCTTCAGTTTCATAGAATAGGGTCTGGTTTAAATTCAACTTGTCCGAAAGAGTGGTAATACAGGGATAGGCTATAACATCCTCATCAAATGGAGAGGATTTTTCAATATTAACCAGTTTATCCAAATGAAAATCCGTGGAGATTAACTCTCGAAGTGGAGCTCCATATTGATTGTACAACCATCTATTGGAACAAATAAACGATAGCCTACCGCCCTTTCTCAAATAAGAAAGGGAATGCTCGTAGAATGGTATGTATAGATCCGCTCGATATTTAAAGGTCGGAAATCTCTTTTTATACTCAATCTTTTTATCGGAAGGGATCGACTCGTTTCGTATGTAGGGAGGATTGCCAACTATACAATCGAATTTTTCGTCCAGATCGGTCATCAAAAAGTCCTTATTGATAAAAATTGAGGAATAATCTGAGAGATTATCTTGCAATAGTCCATTTATATATTCCTGAACTTCTATCCTTAATTGGCTAAAAGTAGCAGTTTCCACCTCAAATAATTTAATGTTTGCTATGATGGCCTCTGGAAAGGAAAAATTATAAAGTCTGGAGGAACTATATAATCTTTTTAGAATTTCCTTAGCGAAGGCACCCGTTCCAACCGCGGGTTCCAATATCCTGACTTGGCTCAAATCCCTACTTGAAATATATCCAACTTCATCCAATAGAAATTCAATTACATTCCTATTGGTAAAGACCTCTCCAAGACCTCTGCCATTTTTCCTAACTATTGTTTTTTCACTTGTCAAACTCATGTAGATTACTTATTAAGTGTCCTGAGTAAGCGTATAAAAATTGTATTATTGAGGTTTCCTCATCCAAATGTCCAAATGATTGGTCCCTTTGTGTCCAAAACAGACAGCAATTTGAGTAGTGGCGTTCCAACATTAACCTTTTGCACAAAATTCTGTACCGTTCAAGATACGAACTCCCTTTAAACTCAGGAAAGACCTTAAAGTAAGGTTCACTGATTTTAATGGGACGGGTCGATTTATCGGAGCGTTCGACCAGCATCAAATATCCCAACCAAGGAGATGATTGGTTCGGAAACGCATTTTCCCTATACGCCGTCCATAAATCGACAGCGCTCCCAATAGCTTCTTCCGTGCGATTATTAAAGTTGTTGCCGAAGGAGCCGACCTGTGACTTCAGTTCAACTACAGAAATTAATTTATTCGAAGGGGTAATGATCAAAATATCCCAATCCTTCGTGGGTCGAAAAAATCCAGGCAAAACATTCCCCTTTAAATATATACTTGTTTCCGGAACACCGATATCAATAGCGACCTTTCTTAAAAGAGCCAAAAATCCATCCAATTGTTTTCCCCCGGTAACGGCACTTCTGTTTCCGGTATCTTGGATTTCCTTTGTTAATTGATTTGTTGTTTGGGTGTTTCTCGTATCCCAAAAATGACCGATAGCGGCTTTGATGAGATTATTGTATTGTTCGATATTAAGATTATCCACCTTTAGATAGTAACAGTTTTAGTTTCGTATAACAACAAAGTTAAATAATATTAATTGCTTTAAGATTTGGTGGGCATATAATTTATTTTTTGCTTGTCAAAATCGCGCGGACTTTTCTCATTCCCTTTTCCTCGTTTAGGGTTGAAAAATTATGAATAGATCCAATCGAAATCAATCAAATGCTCCAAATTATCGGTCAAACTATTGTCGGGGTCAGACCTTAAATATTTGCCGTTTTGCCCCTCGCTCACATGAATATCTTCGCCATCGACCCAATTTGCCCTTCTGTAGTTCCAGACCCAGGTTTTTACTGTATTTGCACGATTCTCGACACGGGCAATGGCATTGGATTTAGACACCTTTTTTGCCTTATATCTTGTATCCGTATCTATCTCGTGGAAGGCATAATCTGTAATTACACCATTTGAATCCTTCCAAATCCCTGAAATTCTATACTCCGCCATAATTATTTATTTTTAAAATTAATGTTCAAAATTAATTAACAGGCATTCCACATCCTTGCGGAAAACCGTAAACACAAAAAATAATTGGGGAGTCTCAAGCAAAGATAAGAAAATCAGTATCTAAAAAGGATTTCAATATATCTGTTTATTTTGATACTTATTATAAATAGATGTTCTAATACTATTCCCGTCCCCGTCCTAACTTTTCCTTTAGGTAAGCAATGGTTCTTTCCGTCTCGTCAAGTAAGCGGGGATATTGGTTCGGAACTTTTTTCCATTTCTCATAAAGTCCGATAAGGGTTCGATAGGAATAGGGATAGTATCTTTTAAAATGCCTCAGCTCATAGATGATGGCAGTTTGCCGATCAACAAACATTATCTCCTTTTCCATATCTTCCGGCTGGACCAATTTCTTTATCAGCCGATGGTAATTTTCAAATTCGCTCAGGTTTTGCTCTCTTGTCCTCGTATCGAAATATTTGTAGATTCCCCATCCAAACGTCAGACAGGCAAGAAATATTCCGGATATAATGGTAAGGTTGGTTTCCATAATAATTTTGGTTATATATCTATCGTCTTTTTGGCGTACTGCCATTGATAATATCTACATTCCTGTCCACAATCTCTGAGTGCAGAAGGTTATCAACAATATCAGCAATTTTGAACAAGATCTTTTGGTCGGGTTTGTATCCCCGATGGGCTGCGGCATTGCCCGCGTCTATGGCGGCTTTTAAGGTATTTGCCTTTGAGCGGGTTATTATACCTTTTTTGACCAGAACATTTAGTTTTTGCTGGAACGTTCCTTGATCCCCGATCTTTTCAATGATAAACACGTCCAGAACAGTCCTGAGCCCATTAGGGAAAGAATAAAGGATCCATGGTGTATTGAGGTGTACACTTCTTTTAAGATTTCAAGATATCTGATGGGCAGTTCCCTATACCACTCGGGAACAGGGCGCAAATGGTACTTGGGAAAATATGAAACAATATCCATTGCAGGATCATGGGAAGTCTTTAATACATGCATAAAGGTCAGTTTTTCACAGCCCAAGCATTTTGAAACCTGCCAAAAGGCAAATCCGGGTATCCACATGGATTCCGTTTTATGTTTTTCATCGTCCTTCGCAAGGATCTCGAGGGCTTCAACTTCCTCGTTCCTATACTCAATGCCCTGATAGGTTTCCTTCGCACAGTTACCGCAATATGTTTTTACTCTTTCTTCTGACATTAATATTCGAGGATAGTGGTTAGCGCCTGTTCATCCTCTCTCTTTGCGTGGTGCTGATAATTTCTCGCTAGACCCCGATAAACTTCTGCTACATTTGGATGTGTTATTTTAAGCTCTTCTGCCAACTGATTGAAATGGTCTGCCCTTACACGTTCGATATTGCCACCTGAGTCTACTCCACGGCTTGTTACTCCCATTCGATTGAATATTTGATTTCCAAATCCACCATAGATGTCAATATTATTCAATCTCTCAAGAACGTTGTAAATGACATCGGGAAATGATTTATCTTCGACACTATGGGGATACCTTCCTAATATTTGTCCAATTAGGGAATCAGTGATCCCTTCATGTCCAGAAACCACAGCCAATTCCCTTAACTGGTCTATCCAATTATTCAACTCTTCTTCAATAATAGTTCCATCCGGTTGGAGTCCAGGGATTAAATTAAAATTGCTTATTACACCGTAGGCATTTTCAAAAATCATTTTTCTTTGTTCTTCACTATATTCAATATTCTCCTGTTCTAGCAACTTTTCATTTTTCGGCTTAAATATCTGCTTGATCAAATCCATAAACAATGATGGGGTTTGCGCTATGGCTTTGTATAGGTATTTTGGCAATATACCGCTTCCATATTTGTCAAAGATGAAAAGAAACTTCATTTCATTTTCCGCCATTTTTTGTTCATCAACATCATCTCTATTATGTAGGTTAGAGAACACTTCTCTTATTAAGTAGTGATCCACTCTTATGTGGGGTGGCTCATTGTATTGGCCAAGGTTCAAATTATCCAAGTTCGATACAATATATTCCGAAGATAATTCTTCCTTGATATACCTTGCCCGTCCAAGCGCATGTAGTATCGATAAAGGCCGATTGAGTTTCTGGAACTTCTTAATGGCAATTTTCAAAGTCTCCATATCGGGAAAATGAACGGGGCTTATTTGACCCCAGTATTCCTGTTCGATTTCAGCTATACCAAGAGCATCGATATGCTTGCACAACTCTAAATCTAAATTCAACGGTAAATATAGATATGCCAATTTAGAAGTCTTATATCTATTGGCTTCAATTATTTCCCTAATCTTTGTCAATGCCCACTCCCTTCCCTGAAAACGTTCCTTGGAAGACATCCAGCTAGAAAAAAACCATTTCTGCTTATCATCCTCTGACTCAATAAGATCAAATATGACCTGCTCCTCCTGTAACGCCAATTCTACTTTTGCGAATGCATTAGCAAAAAGATAAGGATTTTCCATCGAGGTTGCCAAACCGATGAGTTCCTTTAGATCAGTAACTCCTAAAAATTCATGAATGGCACCCACTCTCAATTTGCTAATCATTTCTTCTTGTTTATGGTAATCCTCCTTCAGGTCTTTTGGATACCCTTCCATAAGCTCAGGGTGATGTTCCTCGAATAGATAGATTTTTGACAAGAGCAGGTCTTGGGGTTTAAATTTGATGGCGGTTTTTTCGATTTTTGTCAGGACAGCTTCTGGCATAGCCCAGTTAGTATAATGGTAAGTACGGTGCCTCCCTACAAGTTTTCTTAGAGAATGATAAACCCTAGCCTTGTTTTCCTCGGTTTCGTTAAGATAACTCTCCAAACAGTCCAGCATGGGATCAATCTTATCCCAATTAACAGTATCAAGTTTGTCAGTAATGACTAAAGCTCTTGATATGTCCGCACCTCTTGCAAGTTCAATTAAAGTATCGACCGCATAAGCGTACATGTAGTGTAGCTCTTGATGCGTAATTTGTGCCTCTCTGGTTTCAGAGAACAATCTCCACCTCATTTTAGAACTGTTAAATGCCGTGTCGTGATGTTTATAAACTAACGATTTAAACAAACTGAATGCTATATTTGGATACTCTTTCTTTAGGATTTCTAGGATTTGCCGGCGCTCTTCAATTGTAGCGTTTGTTTGAGGAAGCCATAGCCTGAAAATACTTACTAAGGAATTAAATGGCGTGTTTGATGATGGCAATTCATTAGGGGAGACATTAATGAGTTGGCAGATTATACGCACGACTGAAGTTAGATATTCAGGCATCCATGCAACTCGCTCCAGTGCCCATAAAAGATAAGGTAAATCTGTTGTGGAATGTAATAAATCATTTTCCTGTTCGAAAAAACCTTCCACTTTTTTATTTTCAATTGCATTTTGTATACTTTTTACAAAAACCCCCGGAGATGCTTCAGCCAGTAATGAAAGGTTGTCTGATAGGGATCGGAGCAAAATTCCATCCGCTGAACTCATAATATCACCCATTAAACGATCAACAAATGATTCTGGATCGGTTGTGGTATTGAGCCCATATTTTTTTGCAAGTACCGATAAGAGGATTAAAGTCTCGCAAATTCCCTTTTTAAGATAATTTGAATACTTTGGTGTCGCTTTATAAAATGACGCCATATATCTTTTTTCTGGATCAAGTCCGTATTTTGGATTTGATTCCGTTAGGACCTCTACTGCAATTTTGTAAAAACTTTCCAAGTCTTCATCAGTTATGAATTTTGCTAGATACAACCAAGAGTCAGCATGTGAAATCAATCTCCATTTTGTCCCTATATTGTATATGGGAGTTTCATCACCATTAAGAATCTTTTTTAAGTATTTTTCATATTCGGTATACTCCGACTTGCTTATTTTCTCTATGATTTCCCTATCTCCTTCATAACCAGCATCGAACCTTGCGGCCAATAGAAAAGGAACAAATCTAAGGGGGTCATTTAATTCAAACCAAATAGGTTGTTTGGAGGAAAATTGTAAATTTCTTCTCAATACAGAAATATCCTTCCCGGTGGTTACTGATAAAAGCTGAGCCTGTTCACTATTGATTCCCATTTTCTTGAGACCGTCCCTGAACGCCTCACTCCGTACTATTGGAAGCAATATTATATTTGAATCATTGGAAGTAAAACTATTGCTCAAAGGAATTATCAACTTATGCCCTTTTACCATAGTCCGGTTGATATCTACATCATCTAGCCTAAATTTAGGCAACAGTATGAGTTTATTTTGAGATTCAACTAATTGCCTGTAGCTATCTAAATTCTCAACCACGAGAGCTTTGCTACAGATAGCATTTTTTTCGTCATCGTTAAGACTCTCTATCACTGCAAGAATAAATGCGAGTGATTCCTCTCGGGTATTAGACTTAATTCTTCGAACCTTTTGATTATTGTCCAGTAAAAAGTCCACTATTTGTTGACGTTGTTCATCTCGACTGCCCAATAGTAGCTCATAGGGAAAAACCTGGTCTTCTTTTGTGGACCATTGCTCCCAATAATCACCAGCACACTGAACACCAACAACGGGTTTCCCAAGTAGCCGTGCCAACCAGATTTCAACAGAGGGTGCCAAATCCAACCAGTGTTCGATATCCACAGCATCATAAAAACGTACATCAGCCCAAAATCCCTCTGCGTTTTTTTCATCCATCCATTCTTGCTTTTTGGAATACTTTTTAAGGGTTACATTTACATACGTTGTATCTGAAGGATTTCTTCCTAGAGGATCTGCTTTTCTTTTGTTATAGTCATCATCGGCTTTGGCCTTTTTACCAGTTTCGACAACTCCAAATTCCCAAACTGAAGCTCCGTCTGGAATTTTACTATTACCCTTTTCAACTTCCAATTGACCATCGTATCCGCCAGTTTGGACATCTTCTGCAAAGGGGAAATCTATCATTTTGATATCATCTATATCAACACCCGCATACACCAATTTTCTAATAAGTAGCGGTATTTGGCTTTGACATTCAAGGGTGCCTGACCAGTTCTTTAAATCTGTGGAGGTTAGTATTTTCATATTTAAATGCTATATTAAACAACTAAAAATCAATACAATTCAAGTACTATACCATTTAAAAAGTTTGTCATTTTGACACTAAAAGATAGTTTTTTAGTGTCAATCAGTTTATGATATCGGGTGTAAATTCTCAATCATTTCGTGCAGGTCCTCAAGATTGTCCTGCACATATCTTTCCGTGGAAGAGATATAGCGGTGCCCTGCCATATACTGCACCTTCCGTATGTTGTAATGCTTGAGCCAATGCGTGATCACCGAAGCCCGTATCTGCTTGGAATCCTTTACCCTCAAATTGAGCGCCCTCAGTTATTTGAAGAGCTCGTGGCCAATGGCGTACCTATCGCCGGTAAAGGGCACAAAAGCCTCCGTGTGGCAACCTATGGCCTTCTGGAGGGCAGGCCTGTCATTTTCAAGGTACTGCGCCAGTGAAAGGATCTGTTGTGATTTTATTTCAAGTTCACGGGGATTCGTCTTTCGGGTTCCCGGTACATAGATGCGTCCCCGTTCCAGATTGATGTGTTCCATTTTCAGGGTTCGGAAAGCAGTGGCGTTAAGTCCCTGATATACCATAAGCCCGGTAAGTACCTTGTTGCGGACGGCCACGTGCGGTGAGCTTGGCAATTCTATATTCCTTGTTTGGTAACTGTAGAACAGATCCTCCAGTTCCCCGAATTCCAAAAGGTTATGATTGAGGGTACGCTTGGCCCCACGTATGTCCATGTTCTGGAACGGATTGTCCCCACGGAAGTTTTCATCGATGAGATAGTTGAAATATATTTTAAGCGCACCGATCCTGTGCTTGACCGTTTTCTTGGACAGGGTCTTTCCTTTTTTGGTCTCCTGTAGGCATTTAGCATATTCAAGGCAACCTTTATAGTCTATGGTATCAGACCTATATCCCTTGAAAATGCACCAACGGTCAAAGACCTCCCGTGCCCGAAGGTAGGAATCGATCGTTCCCCCTGAGTAAGCCTGCTTTATTAAATAGTCCTCATAGGTTTTCATCTTCTCTCTGGTCTGCCAAGTGGGTGTATATCTGGGTACTCTCCAAAGAGGTATGCCCAAGGAACTGGCTGATGGATTTCATCGGGACCCTGTTCTGCATCAGATGGGTGGCAATACTGTGGCGAAGGGTATGGAGGGATATGCTCTTTTCTAATATAACATCATCTTCTGTGGCTTCTATGATAGCGGTTAGACGGTTGGCAAATGTGATATCTCCCATTCGCTTGCCCCAATGGTTTAGGAACAGAGCATCGGTTTGATGGTTTTTTAGAAACTCAGGTCTTGCCTCGAATAAATAATCTTCCAAAAGGGATAGGTTGTAGGTATTGATGGGAACGAAGCGTTCTTTATAGTTCTTCCCTTTTCTAACATAGATGCGCTGTTTTTCAAATAGGATATCAGAGGTGTCAAGGTGAACTGCCTCGCTACGTCTAAGACCACAACTATAGACCATTACCAACAAAGCCCTGTCCCTCATCTGAAAATGTTCGCTCATGTGTGAATAATCACAAGCGGAAAAGAGTTTTTTGATTTCCTCCTGTGTCAGGATCTGCTTGCCTTCATAATAATCGATCTTTTCCCCTTTTAAATGAACTCCGAATTTTAGGTTCACATTGTGCTCTTTAAGATACTCCAGAAACTTCTTTAATGCCTGTTGATGCTTATTCAAATAGCTTTTCGATAAGCCCCCGCCACGTCTTTGGTTCCCACGGCCAGAAAGCTCACAATAGTATTGGGAGATAAGCTTGGTAGTAATCTGTTGTATATCGCGATGTCCATTGCTTTCCAAAAAATAGAAGAATTCCCTAAGATGGCTTGGGAGATTGGAGACAGTAGATCTCGCATATCCAAGGACATCCAACCAGTTCCGATAGGAATCCAGCAGGGCAATAAATGTCTCGTTTCTAAGGGGTAGTTTTTTCATTTTTTTTACTATACCTTTCCCATGTTCAACTTTTTGTGGCGAACCCATCGCCACTCTTTAACTATCAGCTACTTAACCTCGCCATTATGCTGGTGGCGAACCTGTGGCGAACTGGCGGGGGGTCAATGATCCCTGATAATTAAAAGAATCAGCTCTCTGCTGATTCCTTTTGTAGGTTTTCAAGACAAAGGCCAAGGGCTCTGTCAATGGTATTTTCCAGTTCAAAAAATTCATCCACATCCACAACTTCAAAAGAGTAGGAGTCGGATTTTATTTCCCTTTGTTTTATTATATACCCTTCCTGCTCCAAGAGGCTGTGGTATCTCCTTAATGTGGATTCCGCAATACGCAGATTCTTTCGGATTTCCTTATTGGTATATATAGATTCACCCTTTTTGGTCAAATAACTTTTGAGGTTCTCTAAATAGCTACGTGTCGCTCCATTGAGGGGATCGGATTTTCTAAGGAGTACCGATTTAATTAAATTATTCGCCGTTTTTATGTCTTCCAAGGTTGTCTCAATATACGCCTCCCCCGTTTGCTCGCAGTATTTGGTTTCCCGTTGATGCTGGCAATAGAAGGTAACGGCTTCAATGAATTGAAGGTAGTGGCTGTTGCTCCTTCTTGGCTTGAATACGGAACGTGGCAATATTAAATGTTCCGCAAAGGGATTACGAACCGTAATGGGTTCTAATAGCCGTTGTGCATTGCACAGCAGTGTGGCGGCATAGGCTTGGTCATCAAGGTTTATTTTCCCCGCGGAAGCACTTCTTTGGTATTCCATAATACGTTCATCCTGTTCGATACTCTCATCTATATAGAGCAGGAAGGAGCGGTTTGAATTATCCTCATACAAACCCTCTTGAGTCGTACATCCGGCCACGCAAACGGGTCCCTCTACGGTCAGGTTTTTTGTTTTCCCCTGTCCGCCAATTCCCTTTTGCACTACGGATTTGGTAATGCGCTTTTTAGTCTGGAGTTCCCGAAGTGGGTACAGTACCTCTTGGGCGCCATCCAGGTCTTCAATCAAAATTAATTTATTCTTAAGTTCGTTTCGCTTGAAGTAATAAAAAGCATTGGCTGAAAGAACCGTGATCTCAACCTTGTCCTCTTCGGGAATAAGTTCCGCTACCTTGGATTGCAGGTGGGTCTTACCGACCCCCGAGCTTCCAAAGGAAATACAGTGGAGCGGGTTGTCCGTCTTTCGGGAAGTGAAGATCAGGTACATCAGGAGCCGGTTTGTTTCCTCCCCGATGACTCCACTGGCGCCGATCAGCCTGTTCGTCCTTTCCAAAAGGTTCTCGGATTTCAGAAGTCCCATCGCGGAGCGTTTTTCCGCTCTGTCCATTTGGTATCCAACGACCTCTTCCCCGCTTTCCTTTTCCAAGAGGTCAAGGCGATGGGATTCCAATTTGTTGATGAGCTCCTGTAGGCCCCTTCGGATGGTCGTGGTACCGATCTCCAAAAATTCCGCGATCTTGCGTACGAGCTTTTCCGTTTGGTTGGAATTGTACAGATCGATATTGTGGCGCAGTGCGTGGAACCCATCCTCCAATCTGTGTACCTTCAGGGTCACACGCATACGGTCAAGCCCGTGGATGCTCAGCCCCCCAAGGACATGGAAGGCAAGTTCCTCAGTGGCAAAGATGTAATGGTTGCTATGGGAGGTATCAAAATGGCTCATATCTCTTTTTTTCGCATTGGGCACACAAATATAACAAATATATGCTTTTAAACACAATAATTGTATAAATTTATGTGTTTGTTGGTATTTTTGCAAAATAACACTTACCTTTGGAGTGAAAATCTGGAAAATTATGACGCCCACACAACAACTTATGACCGAGAACCTGAAGTCCTTCAGGAAAGAGAAAGGGCTCACCCAGGCTTACGTGGCACAGCGGTGCGATATGCTCGCCAGCACGTACTCCCGATTGGAGACGGGGCAGGTCTCCCCGCAACTCCAGACCTTGGAAAGGGTCTGTGATGCCATTGGGATTTCCGTCGGGGAGCTGTTCAGCTCACGGGAAATAGCGGATAGATCGATTGCTGATAAATTGGAGATGATCGGAGGCTTATCGGACTATAACAGAAATGTAGTGGGCGTTCTCTTGGACTCGATTATTGAAAAGGATAATTTGGAGAAATCGCAGGAAAACAGAATGAAAAAACGTTTGCAGGAACTGGATAATATAAGAAAGGCATAGAACAATCAAATGGAACCCCAAGAAAAATATAAACGCGTGAATATTGTTGAATTTGAAAACTGGTTGAAAGAACTTAAGGTGAGATCGACCATCAAATTTATTCAATTGCATCATACAGAAGAGCCTACCTATTCCGATTTTGATGGAAAAAATCATTCTGAACTGTGTATTGATATGGAGACCATGCATATTGAAAGAGGTTTCGGGGGCATTGCCCAAAATTTTACCACTTTCCCGGATGGGGATATTGTCATATGCAGGGATTTGGAGGAAAAAACAATTGGTATAAAAGGAGCCAATCATTTTGCTATCAATATTGAAAATATCGGCAACTTTGATATTGATAATTTAACTGATGCCCACAAAGAAACCATTATAAAAATGATCCAGCTTCTTTGCAAAAAGTTTGCGATTGATGTTAATGAAAATTGTATTCTGTACCATCACTGGTTCGACCTCACTACTGGGGAGAGATTATTACAAGATAAACAAGGCCATACAAAATCCTGCCCAGGATCAAATTTCTTTGGAGGCAATACGTATGAGGACTTTAAAAAAAACCTATTACCCTTGCTGAAGGAATAGGCCTATACCCATGGATGAATAAATCCTTCAATATTTATTTTACTATGTAAATAAAGAGATGGATTTTTTATTTCCGAGGAAAAAATATTGGAAAGAGCCCTCAGTTGCTCATTTTTTTCAAAGCCATCAATGCTCGATATCAGTTTTATATGATCACTAAAATCAATACCCTTCATTTGGTCGGGAAATTTTTCATAATAATATTCCAATATCTTCATCAGAGAAACCTCGTACATAATTGCCATGTAAATATTGCCATGATGGAATGATTTTTTTATAAATTCCAGATAGATAAAACTAAAGTATCGTAAAAATCCCAAATCGTTCCATTGGTGCTTTGAATTCAGGTTTCTTTGAAGGCGGACTGTGTAACTCAACAAATGGAATGCAAATCTGATATGTTCTTTTTCGGTCCTAAATGGAGGTCTGTCTTCACATTTTGCCAAAAGCTTTTCAATGATGAGTCCCACGCTTCTATAATCAAACTTTTCAATGGACGGAACCATTAGCTCATGAACGGCCATCAAAGGATCTTCCTCTTTTATGACGGGAGAAAATAAATTCAGTTTCAGAACAATCCCATTCTCAATTTTTTCAATGGAAGCGAGATTATACCTTAGAATTTTCTTGGTGCCGATTTTGGAAATGAGATAGTAGGAATGCTTGACCGGATTTATCAACTGCATAATAAAAATGAACAGGCAAAAAACCAAACATAGCGAAAAGACATTAATGAATACATAAAGCGTAATCCACAATAATGATAGATTGGTAATGTCAAATTTGATGATCGAGATAATTACGTTCACGAGGAGGGAGACAAAATAAAACAAAAAACATCCAATCAGAAATTTATCCTGGACCAATTCCCAAACATGAAAAAAACTATTTTCCCCTAATTTGCTTTGCAGAAACATCGAGTAAACAAAAAAGATCACGGCAACAAAGGTTAGATGTAAGCTAAGCCCAATATAATTTATCCCATAATCGTAATAAAGTGGCAAAAAAGCAATTCCCCCACTGACGACTATACTTCCACAAATAGAAAGATATAATATGTGCTTAGGATTCTTCAATCTTTCCAAGAATTTCCTTTAAGGCTTTTTCAGCTTCCCTTACAGTTTTAGGAATATTCACCTTGCTAATGAAACCCTGTTCATAATAATTTTCCAATCGTTCCAATTCAGCAATGAGCCTTTGGGCACTGGCATATCTCGACCTATTGACGGTGTCAAGGATATTTACTCTTGGTGGGCTAGCATAACAAACAACAGCGGGGAATTCCTTTTTAAAGGTGGCAATAGCCCTTCTTGTCATAAAAGATCGGCAGACCAATACCAAATGGTCCGAATTTTCAAGTTCTTTCCTGAGCAGTTCATATCCGAACCTTACATTCTCTCCTGCATTGGTAGCATCCAACTCAACAATGATATCAGATTCCTTAACTCCATTTTCGATCATTGCCTTCTTGAAAACAAGCGCTTCAGGTTCCTTAAAAACGTCCTTGGTATATTTTCCAGAGTTTCCGGTTACAAGTATTTTATCGCTTACCCTTTCATTATAAAGAGAAGCGGCGTGTAAGGGAATTTCATCCCCAATACCCCCAAAAACAAAAATAGCATCGACCTCTACAGAATCTAGTTCTTGCCTAGGACATAAAAAATCCCATAGTTCTTGAGTGACCTCAAGAAATTTCTTATCATTTTCCAATACGTTATTCATACTTATATTTTAGGTTATCTACCCAAAGGTATCAATATTGATAAATATATTTTATTCATTAATCAAAAATCCTATAGAAACCGCATCATTAATTATAAAACCTTCAGAAATAGTAGTATAAGAATGCTAGATATAAAATAACATATTGATTAAAATCAATGTAATAGGCCTCGCAGACTGAGGAATATTTTTTGCGAATTAAATGAATTTCTTTGAGGGGTACCTTTCCTATTAACTATGGTAATGTTATCGGAATATTCCAAGAGAAGAACTCAATGAAGCATTGGTTGAATATACACTTGAACAAAAAGCGAATGAAGTTGGTGAAAAAGTGTTTGGAACTGAAACAAGTTCAATTCCTCATAGCAAAAATTTAGACGCTATGATGATGGCTGGAGAATTGAAAACACTGAATTATAATTTTTAAATAATCTATTCTAACTCAAACTTCTTTTTGGTAAACTTGGTAAGTCAATGTCTTCAACGGTAAATGTCTTAAGTCGAAAGTTATCGCAATCTTTTAGGACATGACTCTGTTCCTAACTTAAATCATTCTACTTATAAGACAAGGCTAGGATTTTCTTTGTGACTGTCACAAGTTCCAACACAATGAAAATCCTGTTGGGTGGTAATCCATAGAAACCCAACAAAAAGGCCACCATTTCTGGTGACCTTTTCATTAAGGTATTGTACTACCCTGATGGCGGATAAGGATCGTTCCCGTACGTTCTTTCCTCTTGGATTTCCCCATCGGCTTTGTGAATCCGAACAGACGTATTATTCTGATTTCTTCCGATCTCAGCCATACGTTGCACGGCTTCAGCCTTGGTCTCAGTTACGAAAGACGCTCGTTCTCCCCCAACTTTCTTACCTTGCCAACTTCCATCTTCCCTTTGAGTTACATGGTATTTTTTTCTACCGCTCATGGTGATATAGTTTTGAAAGCTTCATACCATCGAAGAGAAGCTAGTCTCCGAAGATTACGGATTCAAAACCAACATCGCTGATAAACTACAGGATTCTTCACATAGTTGATCAGATATTGAAATATTCTCAATAATCTCATGCACCCAATATCAAAAACGTAACCAATGTCATGCGAATGACAGTTTGTCACAAAATATCTATCTGGCAAAAAAAATAGTACTTTAATATCGTTTATTAACGAGCAAGATTGCAAGTTCCTACAAACATTCCATTCTCTCGGAACTTGCCATCTTGCCAAAGGAGACCTTTGGAATCCCTATATACTAAAAATGCCATCTACATTTTGTAAATGGCTTTTTGTATTGTTTGTTATGTAGATGATTCTAATTATTCGTTTTCCCACACGTATTGTTATTTAACTCATTTTCTACTTTAATTTTTTGGTATTTCCAAGTTCGAACCAACTTATATAAAAATTCCGTAGCCTTGAACATGTTGAAAGCAAAATCAACTTTCTTATCTATTGAAAAATGATCAACGTCTTTTCCTATTATGGTCTGCATTCTCATTTCTGAGCAATCATTTTCAACTATTTTGTTATGGAGGAAAGAATGTTCATTACTAAGGTGGATGTACCCCGAAGTGTTTTTATACATATTGTAGATGCCGGGGAATAGCTCCTTATTCATTTTTTTGGCTAGATAGGTATCGGTCATTTTTTTTCCATTAGCATCGGTTAGATTTCCTATATGCTCCCCATCAAGGTACCTCATAAAAAAAGAGTTGTAATCGGCAACGATCATGGATGCAAAAAACCGCAGACAGTTGTCTATTTGAATTCGTATGAGTGGGACCGCTGATATGTAGTTGTTGGTTTCAGCTAGTGTCCGAAACCCCTTCGATAGAGCCAGAGCCCTGTTGATAACTGCATTGCAGAAAAGATCCATCGTGTGCATATTTCCAAGGTCACTGCCCGGACTGCCAATTTTCATATACAAAGCTGGTTCTTTAAATAGAAGTTCTTCTATCTTTCCATGTTATTGAAAACTGATTTTAAGTCTTCAACTGTGACATCCATTGCCCGTTTTTCTCTCATACACTAAAAGTAATGATTATCACCGTTTCAGTTCTCGATCATTGGCTCTTTTTCCCCTTAGGTTGATAATTTTATCCAATCGCTCCTGCTCCCGAGTCATCTGCTTAAGATGCGTCTTCCCAATCCCCAACGTAGTCAATCGTAGTTTGCGCTTTTCACTAACCCATATTCCAGTAAGTTTTCCATTGCGGTAATAGGGTTTAAGTCCGCTGTGTTGCAATTTGTCGGCCAATTCCCCTAAACTTTGGCATTTTGAGGCTAATTGAAAAATTGTTTTTGAAAGCTGAGCCTTTTCAGAGACAACACCCCGCTTTTGGGTCATATATTGTTCTTTCTGAGAAAGTTCCAACTTTAGAGATGGAGCTTTGGAATGTTCAACGAGGGAATGGGACAACTCGGGGTACTTGCTCTTTTGAAATTCCTGCAATTGGATCTTGAATTCCCGAAATTCCTTTCGGCTGATGCGTGTGGACCTTCCCTCGATCGTTACCCCGGAAATTATATAGTGGATATGGATGGCCTCCCCATAGTGTACTGCGCAAACCCCGAGCGAATTCGGGGAACGGTGTGTTAGGTAGAATTTGGCGAACGCCCTGAGTTTTTCCCTATCCAGAAATCCATTGCTCTGTGGCGAAAAACTTATGATCTCGTGACGGAGCACCGTCCTGCGGCTATGGGTAAAGGTTCTCTTCTCGTCATTTGCTTTAAAGGAATCCACCCATTTTTCGGGATTGTATCCACGAACGAACTGTTTTACCACCAGCGGTTGCCTGTCCCTGTATACATCCTTCATCTTTTCGGGGTCAAAGACATATTGAATCAGCTTTTGTATGGCGGATCTTTTGGCACTGCGGTGAGAAATAGCCTTTACGATCATGGGTGTTCTTCTTGCATTTGTTTGAGGAGCGATAGCAGTTCGGGCAACAACTTTACATTGGATTCCTCGATGGCCTCCTCGGCAATGTCCATCAGTTGGAGTATGTACCGTTGGTATTGACGGTGTTCCGTACCGCTATCGTTCCCCTGTTTCTGGATGACCCATTGCCGTACCAATGTGGTGGTTTTTATTTTTAGTTCTTTTGCTAATGCTCGTATCGCATTATACCTATCAATAGGGATACGGAAGCTTACTTGGATATATTTTTTCCTGTAGACTTTACGGTACTCGGCGATGTACCGTTTCCGGTACTCCCTTTTTGCTTGGACAATCATTGTTTCGGTAACCGTATCCTTTCCCGCAAATAACGCTTCCAGATATTCCTGTACGTGGGCATATTTCATTCCTTGGTATCCGCATTGTCCACCATTGTATCGATATCTGCTATCCCAGGCATTGGCAGGTTCCCCATTTCAAGTTCCACAGGGGGAAGTTCTGATAGCTTGCGGTATTTTCCAATGGCGTACCACGGGCGCACCCCTTTAAGGAACGCTCCCCGCTCCGCACCGACGAACAAGAGGCACTCCCTATCCTTCATCGCCCGTATGCTGTCGGGCGTGACGAGCCTACGGTTACGGTCCGTCTCGCTCTTGCTGTCCTGATAGGTATATTCCCCCAGCATATCCGATATGGTCCTCGCAAAATGGATGTCGAGGTTCCGCAAAAAGACCTTTATATAACAGTTCTGAAGGATGTTGATGGCATCCTCTCGGGAGTACAGCGTCTCCAATTGCTGGAACGACTGTACCCCAAGACAGATACTTCCACGTGCCTTCCTCAAATTTAGGAGGCACAAAGGTAGCATCGACCCCAAACGGATGGAAGCCGCCTCATCAATGAGGAAATAGCACATCGGGGCATCTTTCGGACGGGGTTTTCGCATCAGGTTTTCAAAGAAGAAATAAAAAAAGAGTGAGTTCACGGGTCGAAGGAACTCCTGTGACAAAACGGAGTTCTGGATAAAGACGGCCTGCTTTTCCTGCGAGATAAAACCCTCCATCGAAAAGGTATGGTTGCCCGTTACCCGTACCACATCCCCATTGTCGAACACCCCAAGTGCCGCTTGGCAGTTGGCGAGCACCCCCGTGACAATCTTGGTGTCCGAGGCAATAAAGGCCTTATAGGCATTGAAGGTGGTATCGCTGGCATACTTTGCAAAGAGGCGGTCAAAGAGTACTTGGTCGCCCGCAAAGCGTTGCAGGAGGTATTTGAGGAAGTACATCGTATGGTATTTTTGTTCAAAGGCCTCAAGGATGAAGTCCATAAAAAGCGCCAAAAGATTGATGGAGGAGAGGTTCCAGAATACGTCCGAAGTTTTGCTCATCGTATTATTGACCAGTAGGCTTGCAAAACTTTTGGTGCTTTCCGAGGAATTCTTTAATGCCTCAAAGGGGTTCCACCCATCTGTGGAGCTTTTGGAACTGTTGGGATTGATCACCGAAATGGTATATCCCCGCTCCTTTAGTGCCGCCCCGGTGGTCTTCAAGAGTTCGCCGGAGACGTCCAGTACCACAAAGTTCCCCGTGCTCGCAAAAAGGGTGTTCATAAAGAACATCGTGGATTTTCCGGTACCAGAGGGTCCAATCACGATCTTGGACTTGCCGGAGTCCGCTTCCGAGAGACGGTACTTTCCAACGGCATAGCCCGTGTTCTTTTGGGACAGGCTCCTTTTGGAACCAAAACCTGCCTTAAGGCGGTGGTCTTTCCTGAACAGGTCACAGACTATCTGGGCGAACGCTATCAGGCTTTCAAAGAGTATTTTAATGATGTCTACAAGTACTTGCATATTATAGATTGCGCTTTAGATATTCGTTTATATTTTTTAGGATTACCTCTACAAGGGAGCTGACCAGATACACGCACAATAGCAGTATCTTCAACAGAAGCGTAAAGGCCGCTTTCGTAAATGCCCATAGGCTCCGTTTCCAGTTCATAATGGCCTGGGCGCGTTCGTTGGGTTCGCGGAAAAAACAATGGGTATATTGATCTGGTCAAACACTTTTTGGTACAGCCCCGCAATTTTTCGGAACCGTGCGTTTTCCGATTGGTCCCTTGGGATAAAGATGACCTGTACGTGGATTTTGGATATGGGAGGGAGCCCTTTTGTCTTTTCCATATACCTCTCCAATAGAATTTCGGGATGGTTGTCCAAAAGGTAAATACCTTGGGGTTGATAGAACGAAATGAGATCGCTGTTCTCCATCAAATTACTGTAGATGATCACCTGTTTGGTATGTTCCCTTGGAAGGGATGCCAGATATTGCAGTTCCCTGACGATCGGCAGGAACACGGAGGAATGGGATGCCGGTTCAAGGGAGTCCCTTTCCCCGAACAGTATCCCGATCTCCTTCTCAAACTGTCGCTGTTTTTTCTTTTCCGATACCTCATTGGCGAGCAGTCCCGTCTGCCGTTGCGGGCGCACCAGTTCCCTTACCTTGTTGTAGTCCACATCGGTAAGGTTGGCGTAGCGTATTATGATGGTCTTGTCCGGATCGGCAATGTCCATAACTTGGGCAAGTTCCCCTACATCGGGCGCTACCAATAGCGGATCGGTAATGTCGTAAAGTATGGAATAGACTTCCGTACGGCTTTCGGGAGTGGTACATCCGCACAGGATGCTTACGAAAAGTAACAGTTGGCAGATCCTTTTCATAGCGCATCGTCCTCGTTGAATGTTAAAAGGGTTTCATCCTGAAAGTACAGCGTCAACGGTGGTAGGATGTCCCGTTGCTCAAAACAGGCGGGGATTTTCTTGTCACTGCGAAAGTGCAGGTTGGTCTTCACGTAGTTCTGGTAGGCTTCATGGTACATCATATTTATTTTCAGTTCCACATCGGCAGCTTGGGAGATGAGGGTCTTTCGGGCAATAAGGCTTTGCTTCAGATTAACTTCCAATTGCTCCAGCTCTTTCTCGACTGCCTTTTTTTGTTTTTCCAGTTTGGTAATCCCCTGTTTCGCCTCCTTCCAGTTGTGGTACTGCTCCAGCTCATATTTATCCAACGAATAAAAATATTTTAGAAGGATGGCGCAGGAGTAGAAGAACAGTTGGATAAGGGAAAACTGGATTGGGGAAAGTTCATAACCGATCTGTCCGCCGTCCGCCATCTCGTTGAGGTAGATAAGCCGGAAATACCCGAGCGTGTAGAAGACCGTCCCGATGACAAGGAGTATGGCGGCGAATATCCCGGCAAACTGCCACGGGTTCCTTGCAAGCTTCAATACCCTCGCCCCAATGGTGGCACTGTAATACAGGCATACCGCAAAGGTCGCCCCGATGATCAGGCTATATAACAAGTTCTCTACAAACACCTGAAACGATGCGGAAGCAAATATGGCCTCGGAACAGCTGAGCAAGACAATCCCAAAGAGTGCCTTCTGGTAGCCCGCCATTTTTTGGCGGTAGGATTTCAGGTTCTCAAGGGCGCGCTGTTTTATGCGGAGCCCGTTGTTGGTCTCTTCCAGTTTGGCGGATAGCCTTTGTTTGGAATCCCGATGTTCCGTAATATCCTTGTTGGCATGGTAGCGTTCATGGTTCCGTTGGGCATTGGACTTGTAGTCCGTGACCATCCTATTGTAGCGTGCGGTCAGGAACTCAAAATGGATGGGGCTTTTTGTGTCCGGTGCGGGAAGGTTCTGGGTCGCATCGTCCTTGGCACGTTCCGTGCATGATGGAAGGACATCTTCCGTGTGGAGGGTCGATAGCTGTTTTACGAAACCGTCGTCGTTGGTACGGATGACCTGCACGAGGTTCTCTTTCTGTTTGTTTTTCATTGTGATATGTAAGCGTTGGGTTAAAAAATAAAAGGAAAAGGCACCCCATTGGGTGCCTTGGTAAACTAGCTGATCGAAACGAGATACCGAAAGCGTCTTTCGGCGGCCTGATAGGAACGAGCATAGAAAGATTCATTGAATCTGCCGTTGAAAGTGACGTAGCATCCAGTGACATCTGTGTCGTCTAGTAATCGGATATGTTTTTCGCTGTCAAGGATCGGCATCGATTCTATCCGAGCTTTCGTCATGATTTCCATATTTGCATGGAAAGCACTTTTCTTGGTGTTTTTGGATTTTCTTTTTTTCATGATTTTGAAAAGCGTTAATTAATATTCGTTTATTCAAAACCACTCTGAAGAACTTGACTTTATATACCTAAAATGATATACGTGTGTCGATTCGATTGAAAGGTCGTGATCCTAACAATGGAATAAGTCGAGAAATCAAAGTGCGTTTTTGGTTCTCGGCGATTTTTATGGCTCACCTATTCGTTGTAGGTGAGCTTTTTTCGCCTTTATGACGCAAATCAAAATATATTAGGGAGGTTACTTGAGGATATATCTGTATAAATAAAAAGTTATTCAAATTCATTTTTAGTTATTCAGATAAATTCTAATAAATTCAATACATTCATCATTTAATTTTAAGCTATTGAACACTTATTTAAATAGTTATGGATATAAGAGTTATTTCAAAAAAGGAGTTTTTGAATATTTTAAAAAAAGGAAAAGGGAAAAATAAATTACTGGATGCGCTGTATGGCTATAATGGTTTTTCTCTAAAATTGCCCTCGGATTTTCCACGTACTGCCCTTGCGAATGATTTAGCAAATGAAGTCATTCGGGAAGAAATTCTCACAGGTATAGTATACTTGATGCTCTCTGATAACAAATCCGATCCTAAACACAATTTTATTTACTCTGTAGAAGATCTCCAAAAAGTATTTTCTCATTTGGATAAAAAAGACCTTCTAAGATTAGGACAGGATAAGTTGGCCAAATACAATGAAATAATCACAACTTTGACAACTGGAAATAAAAAGTTTGAGGGAATATTTCTTGATAGTAATTGGACCGTATCTGGGAATAAAACTTCCTCTATAGAAAATTATGAAATAGGATTAAAAATAAACAGGAACCGAATTTTTAGGAAATCAAAAGATATTTTGAATTCTCCCAAATGGTTTTATATTATTGGTTTTTCCTTTTTCTTTATTCCTTTTGTTGCCTGGCCTGTTGCAGTATTAGGACTATATAAAACCAATATCTCCAAAGAATTCAATGGGAAAAAGTTGAGGAAAAACATTGTTTTTGTATCAATGTTAATTTTAAATATAGCAACCATATATATCGGCTATTATTATTTCGATCAGAATTTTTATTTATCCCTCAAAGAAAAGCCTTTAGGAGAGTTTTATCCAGCTTTGCCCAAAAGCAATATGAGTAGATTCGCTTATTTCAATAAAATTGAAGGTGCTTATGACAAACAATTGCCAAATATAAAACCTGGGGAATCAACATCAATTTTTATGCGTGCTTTTTATGGAAATAAAGGGAAAGGGATCATTTATAATGCAAATTTAAAATATTATTTTGATCATATGGGTCAAACAAGTCGTGCAGAGTTTGTTATCTTTTTGAAAGGGTCAAATACTAATTCTATATTTAACGAACTGGTTCTTTATAATTTCCCTGAACAATGGAGAATTGAGGCGGTTTGTGCTCGTGTGACACAAGAAGACAGTCCCTGTGACGGGTATAATACTTTTTATGATCGAGCTATTCTAAAAAATACTACTCCAGCTATCCTTATGGGTGATTTAGATACTGTCATATATAAAAAAGACGGGAAATTTTATAAATGTGACTATGGATTTGTCGAAATAGAGTTTATAGTAACAAATACAAAAAATATTGAAAATAAATAGTACATCAAATTTCTTGATGAAAGTGTGGATTAAAAAAAACACCCAAAAAGGCATTTATTCCGACTTATAATAATGGGTAATGGCAAGGGACACGGCATCAAAGATTGAAATTGCATACCGTTCCGGCTCGTGCGATTTCCATTTCTCGGGAAGTCTCGGCTTGAGAGTGGGAATGTTCTCCGTGATAATAGTTGCGATCTCAAATTTGCTGTGGGCGTTGAAGACACTGAAGACAAACCGTATATCGTTCCTTGAATACTGGTGTACATCCAATCCTTTCGATTTTGCATATTCAACGACCTTTTGGATCAGTTCCTGCACCCGCTTGGATTTTCTCGAACCATAGCCCTGTGGTTCCTCAAGCACCACAACCGATGGGAGGTAAAATGATATTTTTTCTTTTATCCGTTCGAGTAATTTTTTGTTCGAAATGGGATAGGTATTGATCGGAACATTATAGGCATTGACGAGCGTGAGCGGGTCCTTCATCACAGCAAGCCCAAAACCGCGACCATTGGCAAAGATGGCGAGGACCACATTCCCCTTGTCCTTATTTACTTGATCCATACGGTGTGGCGGAATTTAACCTATTGACAATTTCCCGTAGATAATTTAATTTATAGAGGCTCTTTGGTGATTGCTGGGCTTCCAGTTCGGCAATGAGCTTCTTGCTCCTCGTTTTTAGGGTATCGGCAACGTGCTTGTAAGAAGGCGCTAAAATGTCCAAGAGCGATGTGTCAAAGAGCATATGATAGGTCAGGAGTATTTCCGGCGGTGGGTTCCGATATCCCCGTTCATAGCGGACAAGGTTGCTCGCCTGCATATCAAGGAGGACGGCAACGTCCTTTTGGTCCAGCGGCGATTCTTGCCGCAGTCGTTGTAAAAGATGGTGTGAGTCTGTCATATTAAATAAAATCGTCAGCGGGGGTTAGCTCCGCTGACTTTTTTATTGTATTAAATTTTCACTACTAATGACTAGTACCCGCATCCTATTCCCAAAATTATCCATACGGATAATTTTTTTCGCTCTCGCCCAACCTTTCGTGGACAGAACGGGGATAACTGCATTCGACCAACGCTTTTCAAAAGAAGTTCCGAAATGTATGGTCCACATTTTAAACAAAGCAGATATATTTAGAAAATAAAAAATGGATAGGGAGAAAGAATACTATTTCAAAATCGGATAATTGGAAAATTATTTTATGGCACGAATAGTATTGAAGGGATGCTTAGGATTTGTTATTGAGCTGTGAAAAAGATTGAGCCAGAGGCTCAAGTACAAAAGCCTATGTCCCCTTTCCATTGATAATCTCCTGCATACGTTCCCAATCCGATTGTCTCCTAATGCTCTTTTGTCCCTTTAGTTTTGTTCTGTTAGTTTTGTTATGGATACCATTCTGCACTGGTTTCCGCTCCCGTTTGCACAGGTTCATACCTTCCATTGCACTGGATATGAACAGCGGTGCGTAAAAGATGCCCATCTTGCCTTTACGGGACTCGGGTGTGTGTAACAGTCCGCCCCTGTAATCGGTTACCTGTATCAGGTGTTTGAGGATCAATGACTGGATGGTTGAGGGAAGGCTCCTTCTTGAGGTTCCCGTCCCCTTGATGAACTGGCTGTGGCTGATACGGTCACGGTGTTTACGTTTTCCGGTTTTGAGTTGCCAACCGTAGGTCTTTCGGATGATGAAGAGCAATAATTTGAGTTCGGAGTGGGTGAGGTGCGGTAATTGTTTATCGAAGAGCTCATTGGGAACCTGGGTGGTGTGTTTATAGTGCATATGTTCCATAATCCTTTAGTTCCTGTAATGGTTTCGGGTTGTCCAGATATTCCTTGAACATTTTTTGGAGTTCTTCCCTCTTTAATGGAGGAAAAATAATTGAAGAGGTATTCTTATCCGCATAGATAATTCTATGACATAGTTTTCGGGGAGCGTTCCGTTTAGGGGCACTTGAGAACAGATCGTACCGAAATAGGAACTCCTTATAGGGAGAAGCCGTTATAATCTCTACGCTTTTTTGGTCCGCAACAAAGTTCGAGACCATCAGATCGATCATTTGGCGCTTTTCCTCCAGAATCGCCGAATCATACGATTTTATAGGGTTTGTACAAAGTTCGAGGATTTCCTCCAGTTCCTTGAGCATATCATCTGAACCATTTTCCATGGCTCTTTTCTGTTGTTCCAGGACGTTCATTTCATTGACCAATTTATTTTGGGATCGTTGGTAGCCATCTGGGGGAATGACGCCCTCCAGATAGGCGTCCAGCAGTCTTTCCCTCTTCATCTCCAGATTTTTCATTGCCAAGCCTATACTCTGCAATCCCTTTCGGTTCAATTCAATAGTATTCTCCCGTTCTTCCCTGAGGATTTCCCTTAGTTCCTTGACCTCAGATCTATGGAGGGACATCACGTGGAGTTGGTTACGGAAATACCGCTCCATCCAATCCTCCCGAATGGTTTTCGTCTTACAGTCCTTGGTCTGGCACCGATAGTAGACCATCCCCTTTTGTTTTTCGCCCGAGAGGATATGACCATAATGCAGGCAGGTTACCTTCCTTCTGAAAAGATAGTTGTGCCTGAGCCCAAAACTCGTGCTCCTATTGTCAAGGATCAACTGGACCCGGTCAAAGGTTTTGTTATCTATCAAGGAAAGGTGCTTTCCTTGAAATAATTGTCCCTTGATCTTTATCAGTCCCGTATAAAAGGGGTTTCTCAGGATTTTTGAGATACCGTTTTTGGTTATGGGCGAGCCACGGTTGTTCTTGAGTCCAAGCTCCCTCATCTTTTGGGTCATCGTTTCGGTTGTTTGTCCCCCTTTGGAGTATTCGGTAAAAAGTTTTTTTACAAGGGGCGCATATTCTGGGTGCAATGTCTTTAGCTCCCCTTTCCCATGGTTTTTGTACCCAACGGGAGCCCCGAACGGATAGATTCCCTCGTTCAATCTTCCATAGAGTCCCTTTAGGGTTTCCTGCCGAAGGTTCCGCACATAATCCGATGCCATTACCGCTTGGATATCGGCCGACAACCTGCCCCCACGCTCGGTCATATCCAAACTCTCATGGGCGAAATGCACCTGTATTCCCCGATCGATAAGATCCCCCACGGATGCCCAGTCGTGGAGGTTGCGGGCACTTCTGTCTATCTTGTGCATAATGACCCCCTGCACCTTTTTTCGCTTCAAGAGACCCATCATTTCATCAAATTTGGGTCGACCTGTTTTTGCAGCGGTCTTGGTCTCCTCAAACCACCGGTCAATGCTCAATCTGTTCTTATGTGCATATTCAAGGATCGCCCGTTTCTGCTCCGATAGTGATGCCCCGTCCACTTGCTTGGCGTCCGATACACGTATATATCCAAATACTTTGTTGTTGTCCATATCATTGTTCCTTATGCTGATAATTAATTACATGCTTACCCAATATTCCCTTTCGGTCAAGCGGTTATCTTTTCCCCTTGTTCCTACGATGGATTTCCGTGACGAGCTCCAAATATTTTCGAAAGGAATGTTCCGCCAAAACGATTTCCTCCTCGCTCGACCCCGCCATCAATTTGGCGATGAATGCTCTTAATCTTGATTGTTCCCGTTTGTTTTGCATAGAGACCAACCATACTATTGAACGCAAGACCAAAAAAGGTGCGGGACCCTATCCCGCACCTAGATTCCATTGAAAGGGCGAGCCATACTGTACGCGTTATGATCTTTTGGAACCCTGATATAAGTTATTTCGCAAGGACCAATTTCCGTGCCCACGGGAAGGTCTTTGGGATGTTCCAGAAGGACCGTCTTATGCATACCTACATCCTTGGAAAGACGGGTACGGGAAAGACCAACCTTCTGACCACCCTCATCCTTCAGGACATCATCAACGAGCGGGGCTGTGCCGTGTTCGATGTACACGGCGACCTCTTGAAAAATGTTCTTGGCAATATCCCCGAAAACAGGATTGCGGATGTCATCCATCTGGACATCGCAAACCCCTTTATGGAATACCGCTACAATCCCTTGCGAAAAGTGAGCGAAGAGAAAAAATCGCTGGTGGCGGGCGGACTGCTCGATGCCTTCCACAAGCTATGGCGTGGGGCATGGGGGGTAAAGCTTGAGCATATCCTTCGTTACATCCTCCTTACACTGTTATCGGTTCCAAAATCTGACTTAAGCGATATTCCAAGGATTGTCCACGATATTGATTTTAGGAAACAATGTATTAGGTATGTTGAAAACGAGGAGATCCTTCGGTTTTGGAAAAGTGAGTTCCCCAAATATACCAAGAACGATATCATTCCCATCCTCAATAAGGTGGGGGCGTTTCTCGCCCATCCTGCCATCAAGCGCTTTTTGATATCCAATCCTCGGGACATCTCCCTCCGATATTGCATCGACCGCTCCAAAATACTTTTGGTCGATATCAGTAAGGGAAAGATCGGTGCGGACGCATCCCATCTCATCGGCTCCATTCTCATCAGCTCATTCGCCAATGCTTCTTTTTCCCGGATCGATACCGAGGAAAATAAACGTGTCCCCTTCCACATATTTTTGGATGAGTTCCAGAACTACACCTCTCCCAGTATCTCGGGGATTTTGAGCGAGCTCCGGAAGTTCAAAATTTCGCTTACCCTTGCGAACCAATACCTACACCAACTGGATACGGAGATAAAGAATGCCGTCCTTGGAAACGTGGGCACCATCATCGCCTTTAGGACGGGACAGACGGACGCCAAATATCTTGCCCAGGACTTCCAGCCCATATTCAAGGCCTCTGATTTTACCAGCCTTGAGAACTATGACATCTACCTGAAGCTGATGATCTCGGGAAGGCCGAGCAGGCCGTTCTCGGCGACCACCATTCCCTTTGGATATTTCCTGTGAGGGTCTCCGGCATAGTATGCGGTACCTTTTTGGATTTTTGGGATTCTGCAATACTGCCATTGAAACCTTAATTCAATATGTTATGAAAACAGAACAGAAACGGTGCCCCTGCCACGAGGTACAGATACATTACAGGCGTCCGATCTTTGACGTTCCCAAGAAAATAGCATCCTCGGAAGATGCCGATGCGCTCCTGCGGGAGTTCATCGACCTTGGGCGTATCGACCACAAGGAATTCTTTTGGCTCTTACTGCTCAACAACAGCAATTACGTTATTGGAATGAGCGAGATCGGTGCCGGCAATACCACTGGGGTATGCGTCAACTTCAAGGAGATCTTCCAGTTGGCGATCCTTGCCAATGCAACAGGGATCATCGTGGCGCACAACCATCCAAGTGGAAAATTGGAACTGTCGGCTTCCGACATCCAGGTTACCCAAAAACTGAGGGAATCAACGAAGCTTTTGGACATTACCTTACTCGACCATCTAATCATTACCTCGGAAGGCTTTCGCTCCCTGTCGGATGATGGGAAGCTATAGCCCTCCAATTCTTTATGACCAAGACCCCCATTACCTACTACGGAGGAAAACTGAATATGCTGAGGCATATCCTGCCGAACATCCCAGCGCATGCCATCTATACGGAGGCATTCTTTGGGGGCGGGGCGGTGTTCTTTGCGAAGGAGCCAGCGGTATCGGAAATCATCAATGATACCAATGCAATGGTTGTGAACTTCTTTGGGGTATGCACGAGTGATTTTGAAAACCTTAGAACGAAGATAGAGGCGACCCTCTTCTCACGGGCAACGTATTCGGTTGCCCTTACGATGTATCGGATGCCCCATCTGTTTGATAAAATCCAACAGGCGTGGGCGTTCTATATCGCCACCAATATGTGCTTTGGGTGCCACATCGGTTCGTGGGGGTTCGATAAATACGGAAAGCGCGCAAAGGCATTCCTGAACAAGAAAATGATTTTTGATGGAACTGTTTTCAAACGGCTGGTCGATGCACAGATCGAACATAACGATGCGTGCAGGGTCATTGAGACCTATGATACACTTGATGCCTTCCACTATGTTGACCCGCCCTATATCAATACCAACCAGGGACATTACGGTGGGTATAGTGAGGTGGACTTTAAAAAGCTATTGGAGGTACTCTCACGGGTTAAGGGAAAGTTTCTGCTGAGCAGTTTTCCCTCAGAGATCCTTGCCGATTATACCAATAAGTTCGGCTGGCAGACACTTGAATTTTCAAAACCATTGACGGCAAGCAAGGCAACCTTGGGAAAAGCACGCACGGAAAGAAAAACGGAAATGCTTACCGCGAACTATATAATACAATAACCCTTAAATTTTTAAAAAAATGAAAAAAGTAATCGAAAAAACGGTCAACCTTGATATGGTCGGCCACAACGGAAACGCGTTCGCTATTATGGGCGTGTTCCAACGACAGGCCCGAAAGGAGGGCTGGACTCAGGAGGAGATCGATCTGGTACTCGATGAGGCCAAGAGCGGTGATTATGACCACTTGCTCGCGACCATCATCAACCATTGTGAACCCGAGGATTTAAGTTAATCCTTAAGACAAAATCATTATGGAAACAAGACACTATGAAATCCATTGGGACGACCTGACGGAAGGAGCACAGCTTCGCCTTAAAGAACTCTATCACGAGAATATCGAGCTAAGTCCCTTGGCAATTATTGACCTTGAAATTGAAGAAGAATGAACATCAAACAACGAAAACTGATCCTGCACTTTTTAAAACAGTTGCAGGAGATACTGGACAGGGAAAGGAACGGGGAGATCAATGAATTTTTCAAAGGTTTTTTTGACCGGGGGGAGCTCATCGAGATTCTGGAATATTTCTATACCGCAAAAGACCTTCAGGGACAGGAAATCGATACGCTTGAGTATCGGGACCTGCTGGAACTCTTGGGAGAGGATATGGTCATCCTGTCATTTCTGATTAAAAAAATAGAGGAAGGGATTACCGCCGTTCCAAAAATGGAACAAGATGAAATCAATAGGTTCTTCGACGACATTGGACTTGGTGCCCACTACCTACGGGACAAGCCCGTGGAGGAATGGGACGGGTATGACAGGAGTAACTACTATTCCCTCCTAAGGAAACACGGAAAAACGAAACGTGTCTTTGCCATCTTTACCTCTGATGTGAAATCTGATGATAAATATGCCGTGACCACCAAGCCCTTCTATTTTTTTGATACAAAACAGGAGGCCGAGAAGGAACTCGAAAAGATCATTGCCGAAGGTCACTTCACCGAGAAGGACTTGGTGATCCATAGCCTTTGGCACCTTACCCAAAACTGAATATTAATCTTTAAATCTTAGAAACTATGAACAATGCAAGTATTGTCGATGTCCTCATCGAGAACATCAAAACGGACCAAGAACTGCTCAGGTTGATCGATGCACAGATCGAAAGGGCGAAAGAGGAGAAACGGGACATCGTTGACCGCCTGAAGGACTATCGGAGGGATGTCTCCGTATTGCTTAAATATGCTGATGACGGACACCGCAAACAGATCGAGGAACTCGGTTTCGATTTTTCGGAATCGGAACAGGGGCTCAACCCCGTTGCACAAATGGCGCTGGACCTTATCCTCGCAGCAAAGGGAAACCAGATGACGAACGAGGAACTGTACAACGCCTACGCAAATACCTTTAAGAATAAGGAGGATGCGTTCAACTACACCGAGTTCAACATCAAGACCCGTTCCCTCTTCAACACGCAACGACTGTTGCGCAAGAAGGGCAAGGACCCAAAGTCATCACGGGACGATATTATTTCCCTGAACGGACGGGTGGTGGAGACCAAAAAGAATAACTCCAAATCAGAGTGATATGGAGAATTCTTATTTAGATTTGTTCAGTGACAGGCAGAAAGCCATTGACCACGCACTGTGGCTCAACTTCAAGTACCGTATCGCCAAGATCCGCTTCGGGGTCATCCACGGTCCCGAAAATGATTGGGCGGTATGTGAACAGGCCACTGCCGATGAAATGGGACAGACGTTTTTGAATGTGATGCCGGATGACCATTCCAAGATGAGCTATCGTGATATCCGACACATTAGGATGGGCCGGGAGCCGCTTCCCCATTGGGAGGCCATTACGGGAATGTTCTCGGTTGCCGATGGAGAGATACTTAGGTATCTCCTGCACGCAAAAGTGCCCATCGAGATGTTCGTAAGGCACGAGCTCGCATCGCGTGGCTATGATAAGGACCATCGCTGGTGCGGTTTTGATAAAGCCGAAGATATTTGGCTGGAGGAAAATTGAAAAAACATAAGCATCCAAAATTTGGATGCTTTTTTGATGGTTTGAAATTCGAAGCTAAATTAACTGTTTAAAAAAAACACTAATATTAATGCTAAAAAAATTGTAAAACCCAGCCAAGCCAGTATTTTTTTACTTTTTTTTGAATTAAATGTTTCCACCAAAATTTCTATGATATCTTCCATTTTACTTTAACACCTTACCTTTATCTAATTTTTAGAAACTACCTCACCTTTATAATAAAGTTCTTTAGAAAGTAAACTTCCATCCTCTTTATACTTATATTTATACCCACTGGCTTTACCATCAATAGTTTTTATTAAACTTTTAATAACTCCATTTTCGTAAAATTTTATAACCTTTCCTTCGCCATTAACAGAATTTTCTCTTATGGATTTTATAACGCCATTTTCGTAGAAATCGATTAAAAGTCCTTCAATTTTATCGTTTTTGTAATTTGCAATATATTCTAATTTAAGTGTCTCTGGATGTAAATTCATCGAAATACCTTCCTTATTCCCTAATTCAAATTCACTATATCCAATGGGTTTATTACCATTATCATAATATATACCTGTTCCTCTCTCTTTTCCATTTGCAAGAGCTACGGCAAACTCTAATGAGTTATCGCTTCTATATATTTTCAATGAATCATTTTTAATATAACCCTTAGAAACAATATTGCCGTTTCGGTCATAATTTACGATACTGTCTGTCATCTGACCATTTTTCCAGTTAACTATTTTTTTTAATTGACCATTTCTATAGTAACTCTTTTCGATTCCATCATATTGACCATTTTTATTTAAAATAATAACCTTTTTCAATTTTCCGTTCTCATAAAAATCCTTTTGTTCCTGTTGTGCTGAACAATTCAATAATATTAAACAGAAAATTATGCTTAGATAATTTTTCATTTTAGTCTTGTATATTATATGAGCCAAAGATATAAATAGTTTGACCATATTGCGTTCCATAATATGCATATTTGTATGTGCCTGATGGCAACCTGCTGTTTAACATTTCTCCTTCATTGGGGTTTATACTTGTTTCTTGAAAAAGGTTTTCATTAGAGTAGATTATAATAACATCATTCAAAACGTCGGTATCTATCATCGAATAAAAACTTCTCTGAACATCATCCCACATTACCATATTATCCAACATCCGAATATCGGAAGCAGCCATATTATTTAAGGGATATAATGCAGGGAATATAGCTGCAAAACCATCGCTATTAGCTGCCATCAATCCTGAGACCAATGACATTGGAGAAGGTGCTTTAGCAATTTTACCCCATAGTTTACTAGGTATTCCAAGCCATTTTAAAACTCTTTGTTGATCTTTTACTTTTAGACTTTTAAATGCTTTATAAAATGCACTTATTTTCGACTCTCGTAAATCTTGAGGGTCTTCACCATAGCCTGTCATTATGTTGAAATTGGACTTATCAAAATTTAAAGACATTAAGTCCCCTGTTGAAGATAAACCAAAAAATTGATACTTAGGTTGTTCTTGGCAATCATCACAATCAGCAGTCTGCCCATTACTACCCGTAAAAGTACCATCATTATTATTAGTCCAAGTAGTCTCTCCATTTCCAGACCTATTCCATAAATCATCAATTAAAGCTCTAGAATCAGCTCCACTTGGATCTGACCAAAATGCTGGATTATTATCAAATGCCTGATAAGGAGAAAAATTATGATGAGTTACTGGATCAATTCTATTAAATCTTCCCAAAGCAGGATCGTACTGCCTAAAATCCATCTCATAAAGATTAAGATCAAGGCTTTCTTCTAATTCTACTCCATTGTATTTAAACTGTTGCGCCAGCGCGTTCCCGCTTGGCGAGACGTTGTTATTGTACCCCTTTTGCTGGAGCCCGAAGGGA
>TARA_R100000306_G_scaffold2043_1_pt1 | contig 45952 bp, 33 predicted proteins | sample TARA_R100000306 | Tara Oceans TARA_R100000306 (sample SAMEA2620824) | marine metagenome | biome: marine biome (ENVO:00000447); feature: mesopelagic zone (ENVO:00000213); material: "saline water (ENVO:00002010), including plankton (ENVO:xxxxxxxx)" | depth 1000 m | reverse complement strand
CCGTCACCTGGGCATGAGCGGTCATATCCAGACACATATGCTGGTATACATCTGCATCACCGCAGCCTTGCTAACGGTATTCTTCGATCTCAGCAGGATCGCTTCACTGGGTGCGATCTTCTACCTCATCATGGACATTGCCGTTCACTGGGGCGTCTTGCGCTACCTCCGAAAAGACATCGACGCCAAAGCTTGGGTGATGATCACAGCGATCATCCTCGACCTGATCGTGCTCACCGGTTTCATCTGGCTGAAGTGGCGACAGGACCTGTATGTGCTCTATTGGGCAGCAGGCGGCGTCGTCACCATCTTCGCTCTTGAACGGCTGTTCCTGCGCCTGCACCCAAACTCGGAGGGTGAAGATCGTAACTATGTCAGCCCGGCTGATTGGAGCGATGGGAAATCGAAAGGCAGCTAAAAGATGGCAGTCCTCGTCCCCACTTTGCTTTCCGCATGAGCCGTTTTACGCCATCATGCCCCTCTTTGCCCATCGGCAGACACGACTGCACAGTGGCCTGACCGATGGGGTCGATGACACACTTCTACTGGAGAACATCCTTGCCTTTCGATTTCGACGCGCCTACAGCCAGAGCCGGAACAAATTCCGTCAAATTCGACGCTCGCAGTGCGGTTTTTGGAGCAGATGACATAATTCCATTATGGGTGGCGGATACCGATTTTGCCGTTCCGCCCGCTGTCAGCGACGCCCTGGTTCGACGCGCACAGCATCCGATCTATGGCTATTCGATGGCGCCAGAGAGCCTATATCAGGCCATGATCGACTGGTTCAAACGTCGTCATGACTTCCCGATTGAGCGGCAGTCGATCATGCTTGCGCCAGGTGTAGTGCCGTCCATACACGCGGCGGTGCTTGCGCTGACGCAACCTGAAGATGCGATCGTTATACAGACGCCCGTCTACGCGCCGTTCTTCAACATTGCAGCGAGCACCGGCCGCCGCCTTGTGGAAAACCCTTTGCGCCTCAGGGGCGACCGCTACGAGCTGGATTTTGATCACCTCGAACATTGCGCCAGAGAGGGTGCGCGCATGTTAATCCTCTGCTCGCCTCACAATCCCGTGGGACGCGTTTGGCACCGTGATGAGCTGCGACGCCTGCTCTCGATCGCTGCAGAGCATGACATGCTGGTGATATCCGATGAGATTCATTGTGATCTCGTATTTGAGGGGCATACGCATACCCCACTTGCGCTGCTTGCGGACAAGCCCGGGCGGGTCATCACGACCCTGGCACCGAGCAAGAGCTTTAACGTGCCTGGCCTCGGTCTATCAACGCTGGTGGTGGATGACGAAGACCAACGCAAGGCGCTCGCAAAAGTTTTCGCGTCGCTGCACATCGAAGTCGGCAATCCCTTCAGTCTCACGGCGTGTGAAGCCGCTTACGCTGGTGGCGAAGCCTGGCTCGATGAAATGATGCGATATGTTGAAGAAAACAGGCGCTTCGTCGCAGCCTTCATACAGGCTAACTTACCTGAGATCAGTGTGATGCCTTCCGAGGGTACCTATCTGCTCTGGCTGGATTGCCGCATCCTGTGCCAGTCACGGGGGTGGACGGATCGTGAGCTCAAGCATTTTTTCGTGAAGGAAGCGGGCATAGGCATGAATCCGGGAATAACGTTCGGAAAGGCGGGTAGCGGCTTTATGCGCATGAACATCGGAACCCAGAAGGCTGTTCTGCTTACAGCGCTGGAATCGGTACAGAAAGCACTACTGCAAGCAGATAGGTAGTAAACGGCAGTCGAAAAATCATACAGCTGCGGCGGCAGAGGCCGCATGAGCCAACAAGCCTGAAAATGGCGTTCGATCTCGTTTCATCGTGTTAAGTTTTGTCAATTTCCTATACATACGCTTACAGTTGCTTTGACCCCGCCGAACAAATATCCAATTAGTTCATGGGCTTGTAAACATGGCATGGCGGTTGCTATATGTTCATCACGAACGAATAGATCAGTAATGCTAAACGTCGTAGCTGCAGATGCCAATGATTGGCATGCAGGCTTCCTTGAGTCTTAACCCAGTTGCGCAGGATTATTTAAAAATGAGAACTTCCATGACTATCAAAAGTTTTGCTCTGACCGCTCTTGCTGTTGCGCTTTCAGTTCCAGCTTCTGCTGCAGTGATCAGCGTATATGACGTGAAGAACCAAGCTCAGTCTTCTTCTTCATGTGGTAATCCTGCTTACGGTCTCTACACCAGCACCCTGCTGCGTGGTTCAAAGTCAGGCTGTGCGCACTTCTACAGCATCCAGGACGGCGCCACACTGACTACGTTCGATGACGGCACTGCCAAGCTGGTTGGTTCTGCCCAGAACAAGTACGGCATCAATGCCTCGTTCGACATGACTTTTACTGGCTTTACCAATACCTATGCGCCGGTGAAGACTGGTGGATCCGCCAACACAGCTGACTGGACGTTCTACACCGGTCTGTCTGCAGACAGCTCGATCACAGTGAACACCACAACCTACTTCGCAAAGTTGGTTGGCGCACCGGACAACATTGGTAAAATGCCGGTATTCCAGATCGGTACTGGTGCAAACGACAAGACCGATGCTTTCGGCGGCTCTACCTGGCTGGACATGTTCTCTGCCAATGGCACGCCAATGTTCACCGGCGGCAACCACTGGGACCTGAACTTCGACCTGGATCTGCGTCCTGACACAGAACTCGACGTACCAGCACCAGCCACACTGGGCCTTCTGGCACTGGGTGTTGCTGCTCTGAGACTGTCACGTCGTAGCAAGTAAGCGTGTAACTGGAGCGTTCCAGCTCCTACAGAAGCCCCTTTCGAGGGGCTTTTTTCGTTATGTGCTAAAGCTAGTTGAAAGCCTGTAGCCCCGTCTGCAGCTTGCCGAGTATGAGCGCGTGAACATCGTGGGTGCCCTCGTAGGTATTGACGGCCTCCAGGTTCATGACATGTCGAATCACGTGATACTCATCTGAAATGCCATTGCCGCCATGCATATCCCTTGCAGTGCGGGCGATATCGAGTGCCTTGCCGCAATTGTTCCGCTTCAGCATCGACACGGCCTCTGGTGAGGCTGTCCCTGCATCCATCATACGCCCTAGCTGTAATGCCGACTGCAGGCCTAGTGAAATTTCAGTCTGCATGTCAGCGAGCTTTTTCTGAATCAACTGCGTGGCAGCGAGTGGTCGCCCGAACTGATGACGCGCCATGGTGTAACGTCGCGCTGCATGCCAACAGAACTCGGCAGCGCCGAGAGCGCCCCAGCAGATGCCGTAGCGAGCTTTGGTGAGACAGCTGAGCGGACCTTTCAGACCAATGACATCGAGTCTGTTCTCATCCGGGACGAATACGTCATCCATGAAAATTGATCCTGTTTCTGAAGCTCTCAAGGAAAACTTGCCGTCGATTCTCGGCGTGGTGAGCCCGTCGTCACTGGTATTGTCCCGCTCAATTACGAAGCCGGTGATTTGATCATCCAGCTTCGCCCACACGACGAAAACGTCTGCAATGGGCGCGTTAGTGATCCATGTCTTCGCGCCGTTCAAGCGATATCCGCCATCGACCTTCACGGCGCGGCTTGCCATCTGTCCGGGATCGGAGCCGTGATCCGGTTCTGTCAGACCGAAACAGCCGATCCTGCGGCCGGCGGCGAGGTCTGGTAGCAGACGTTTTTTCAAGGCATCGGAGCCATAGGTGAGGATAGGGAAGATCACCAGGGATGACTGGACGCTCAACGCCGAGCGATAGGCAGAATCGACCCGTTCGACTTCCCGGGCAATCAGACCGTAACAGACATGACTAAGACCGGGCCCACCGTACAGCTCTGGCAATGTGGCGCCCAACATGCCGAGATCGCCCATGGCTTTGAACAGTCCCGCGTCAAAGCGCTCCAATCGGTTTGCCATGAGAATGGTGGGGAAGAGCTGTGAATCACAGAAGGTCCGAATGCTGCGCTGTACCTGCCTTTCGGTTTCATCGAGCTGTTCATTGAAAAGGAGCAGATCGTCCCAGTGTGCTGTAGCCATAAAATCTCCAGGTCAGTAATTATACTGCCGGTCCACGATGCCCGTGATAGTACGACCGGCTTCCAGTGCAAGGATCTTGTCTGCAATCTGGGCGATGGTTTCGTTGCGAAGCGTGGTTGCCGCCACATGAGGCGTTATTCGGATGTGAGGGTCACGCCAGAATGGATACTCCTCTGGTAGGGGTTCATTCTCGAACACATCGAGCGCTGCACGCATGACGCGTCGCTCGGCTAGCGCCTTGAGCAAGTCGTTCTCGTTAAGGTGACCGCCACGACCTACGTTGATGATAACGGCTTCGGGCAGCAGTTGATCGATGGTTTCAGCATTGATGATGCCTCGGGTGTCATCAGTCAGTGGCAGTGTATTGACCAGGATCCGACTCGCATTCAGGAAGTCTTTGAACTCGTCCTGTCCTGCATAGCTGCGCACCTGATCGATTTCGTGCCGCGATCGTGACCAGCCATGTACGGGATATTCGAGCTGAGTGAGCATCTTCGCGACTCGCCCGCCAATCTGGCCGAGGCCCATGATGCCGACGGGCCATGCTGGCCTATCTATAGGTCGCTGTGGTTTCCATATGTTGCGGGCCTGTTGTTCGCGGTAAAGGCTCATGTCGCGGGACACGTCGATGATCTGGTAAGCGACGTATTCTGCCATCTGCACGGCCATACCAGCATTTTCGAGCCGGACGACCGGAACATCGTCTGGCAGGGTAGGCACGGCTATGAGTCCATCTACACCAGCTCCGATACAGAAGATTGCCTTGAGGCGCGTTTGCTGCTCGAACAATGCAGCGGGTGGCCGCCAGACAATGGCGTAATCTGCTTCACCAATTGGTGTATTTTCCGAAAAGACTTCAATACTGGCTCCCGGTAGTGATGATTTCAGCGGTTCGGTCCAGCGCTCTGGCTTAGGATCCCCAATCGCGAGTACGAGGCGGATGGTACGGTCGCTCATGTCTACTTTCCCACCGAATTGTGCTGAAGCGATTGGGTAAGCCGAAAAATAGTGCCGTCAGATTTCATGGATTTTTTAACCTGATTGAGTCGTGTGATGAATTCATCCATCAATGGATAATGGTCCTTACGATGGTTCAGACCAGTTTAACCATGAGTGGCTCGAATATGATCGAATCCGGCTCGCTGTTTGCGACGGATGCTGTCGTTGTACTACTTTAGGCTGGCCCAGTCTCTGCTGTGAACCGAATGAATGTAGTATAAGGTGTCGGGCAGCAGCGGTGCCGCTCCCAGCAGTCAGGAATCTCAAATGTTTCAAGCATTAGCGACGGTCGAAGAGCCCCTCGTCCCCGTGGGACTGCAGGCTATTCACGCCAACCATCTCGAAGATCTGCGACAGATGGTGGTCTGGCTGACCAGACAATATCCCATCCCCCCACTTGAAAACGAAGTGTTCCTTGTGCAGAGCAACGGTATCGCCCAGTGGCTCAAACTGGCGCTGGCGGAGAACAGTACTGACGAGGGCGGGGGATGCGGCATCAGTGCGGCAAACAGCTTTCTGCTTCCTCATCGTTTTGTCTGGCAGGCCTACAGAAGCGTGCTCACCGAAGACAGGATTCCGGAGCGCTCGCCGTTCGACAAGGAGAGGCTGGTCTGGCGGCTTTTCAGGCTGCTGCCAGACCTCGCCGAGGAGGAGGTCTTCAGCCCGCTTGCAAGATTCCTCGGTGGTGCACGGGGCGATCAGCGGCTCTACCAGTTAGCTCAGCGGCTAGCCGAGCTGTATGAACAATACGGGGTTTTCAGGGCCGACTGGCTATCGGACTGGATAGCCGGCACTGACATGATTCGGCCTGCGCGTGGGGAACCCAAGCCCCTGCCTGAAGATTTTCAGTGGCAGCCGGAACTCTGGCGTCGGCTCATAGCTGACATGGCGAATGCACCCGGCTATGCGGGCAGTCGCGCGAGTATTCATGAGCGTTTCAAGAGCAGGGGGCTAAAGCTCATGTCGCATGAGCGACCGCCAGGACTGCCGCGCCGTATCGTGGTTTTCGGCGTCTCCTCGCTCCCCCAGCAGACACTTGAAGTGCTCGATGTGCTCGGCCGTTTCTCGCAGGTCGTACTCTGCGTCCACAATCCCTGCCAATACTACTGGGCGGACATTGTCAGTGATAGGGACCTCCTGCGAGCGACGCGGCATCGATCGCAACGCAAAGCTGCCATGCCTGTCGATATCGACGATAAGGAAATGCACCTGCATGCGCAGCCCCTGTTGGCCGCCTGGGGTAAGCAGGGGCGTGATTATATCCGCCTGCTCGACGAGTTCGACGATCCGGAAGCCTATCGTTCGCAGTTCTACACGGCGGGTCAGCGGGTGGACATCTTCCGCTCTCCAGAGGGCAAGGGTCTGCTGCATCAGCTGCAGGATGACATCGTCTCGCTGCGGCCGTGTCAGGAGTCCAGAGCTCACTGGCCCGCAGTAGATCCCACCAGGGACCAGTCGATCATTTTTCATGTCGCACATAGCCCGCAGCGCGAGCTCGAGATACTGCACGACCAGCTTCTCGCTGCATTCAGTGCCGACGCCACCCTGCGCCCAAGGGATATCATGGTGATGGTGCCGGACATCAACAGTTATGCCCCGGGAATTCAGGCTGTTTTCGGGCGGCACGATGCAGATGAACGCTACAGCATTCCCTTTAGCATCTCAGATCAGGGGCTGCGCCACCGGCAACCCATCGTGGTGGCGCTGGAATGTTTGCTGTCATTGCCGGAGAGCCGTTTCGGCGCGGTCGAAATCATGACGCTGCTCGAAGTTCCCGCTATTCGTGCCCGTTTCGACATCGGCGAGGACGACTTGCCTCAGCTACTCGACTGGATCCGTGGCGCGAACATCTGCTGGGGCCTTGATGCCGCTCAGCGTGCGGAACTTGGCTTGCCACAAGGTATGCATCGTAACACCTGGCGCTTTGGCCTTGAGCGAATGATTCTCGGCTATAGTCTAGGCGATAGCGAGGCCTGGTGCGGTGTTGAGCCTTATGGCGAAATTGGAGGACTGGAGGCTCGACTGGCTGGGCTGCTGGATGAGTTTGTCAGCGCATTAGACTGGCTTTGGCAGCTGCTGCAGACCGACTGCTCGCCTCAGTGCTGGGTGGATCGACTGGCTGAGCTACAGGCGAAATTTTTCGCGCCCCAGGGTCAAGATGACCTGCTTGTTCTCGTCCGGCTTCAGGACGCTGTCGCCCAGTGGCACTCTGCGTGTCGGGAGGCACAGCTGGATGAGGATGGCTCAGAGGGCAAGGCTCATGACATTCCGCTTGCCATCGTTCGCGAGGTCTGGATCGAGGGGCTTGAAGATAAGGGGCTGAATCAGCGTTTTCTTGCTGGGCGCGTCAACTTTGCGACCCTGATGCCGATGCGAGCGATTCCATTTCGCTATGTCTGTCTGCTCGGTATGAATGATGGAGACTATCCCCGCAGCCGTCCGCCCGTCGATTTCGATCTGATGGGGAAAGACTATCGCCCGGGCGATCGCTCGCGCCGGGAGGATGATCGTTATCTTTTTCTGGAGGCCATGCTGTCAGCCCGGCAGCAGTTCTACATCAGCTGGGTCGGTCGGAGCATCAAGGACAACGCGATGCGGCCACCGTCGGTTCTGGTGGCGCAGTTGCGTGATCATATCGACGCTTGCTGGGTGCTGGACGCCAGTCACACCAGGCCAGCGGGTGCCGTTTCACAGGCGCTTACGACAGAGCACCCTCTGCAGCCCTTCAGTCGACAGTATTTTCCTCAGCGGGAGCGCCCAGCAAATCCGGCTGCGTCCGAAGGCATTATTGATATTCTTTCGAGCAGAACCCTGTTCAGTTTTGATCATACCTGGCGTAGCGCTCATGTCACGGCAAGCCTTAGCCCGACCGAAGCAGGCACTCGAGCCGCTATATCAAACAGCCGCGAAAATGCTCGGGCTGATCCCATTCAGCTCAACGAACTGGCACGATTTCTTCGGCATCCTGTCCAGTATTTCTATCAGCATCGGCTTGGCGTCGATTTCTCTCTAGCCGAGTGGGAGCAGCAGGACGCAGAAGTTTTCGAGTTGGACGGATTGGCGAAGTGGACGCTACAGGACGAGCTGATCGGCGATATTGTGAAGTCGACTGCCGACCCCGATGAAATGCTGGCAGAGGCAAGCCGCCGCATTGAACGTATGGCTAACCAGGGGCGACTTGGCATGGGCAGCACTACAGCCTTGCTGCACGAGCTCGTGGCCGAGCCGATGCAGGACTTGCACCGGCGCTATCACAAGGCACTCGCACGCTGGCCGAATTGCAGCCAACTTCGTATCCCGGTCAGCTATAGCTATCCGGAGTATTCTTCTGAGTCAGGCGGAATGCTGGTGGATGTCGAGGATACCATCGACGAACTGCGGGAAAATGAGTCCGGCGAGCTGTGTCGTCTGGTTCTGATGTCCTCCTCACTCATCAATAATCCAGGTAAGTCATCGGCGACCTATCACTTCAAAACGATGATGCAAGGGTGGGTCACACATGTTGCCGCTCACCTTCCCGTTATCGGGATGGGGCGGTACCGTATGACTACAGAGCTGGTTAGCAAGAATGGCTCGATAATCTTTACGCCGCTCGAGGCCGAACGAGCAGAAGTGTACTTTCGGGATATGCTTGCCGCCTGGCTCATCGGCGTGAAAAAGCCGCTGCCGCTGGCGCTATCTTCGGGCTTTGCTGCTATCAAGAGTATGGGCGACGAAGAGAGCAGGGGGCCCATACTCGACATGGAAGCTGCAGAGGCCGCTTTCCTCAGGGAGCTTGAATTCGATCAGGGCTACCTGCAGCGCGCCTTTGCTGATTTCTCCATGTTGGCAGAGGATCCCGAGTTTTCCAGGCTCATAACAACACTTTATGTGCCCTTGTGGCAAAATGTTAAGGCTGCTCCGAAATGAGCGTCAAAGCCACAGAAGCTATTCAGCGCCTGGACCCACTGCGCTTCCCGCTGCATGGTAGCCGGCTCATTGAAGCCAGTGCCGGCACTGGAAAAACGTTCACCATTGCATTTCTGTACGTGCGCCTGGTACTGGGACATCGTGCGGATGGCACGCTCGGGGCAGGGCTCACGCCGCCGGATATTCTGGTGGTCACCTTTACCGATGCGGCAGCGAAGGAATTGCGTGACCGGATTCGGGCGCGGCTTGTTGAAGCAGCGGCATGCTTCTCGGCTAGTCAGCCCAGTGCCACGCAAGATCCATTGCTGCTGTGTCTGCGGCAGGACATTCCGGCCAATGAGTGGGCAGCTTGTGCGAGAAAACTGCAGCGCGCTGCGGAGTGGATGGACGAGGCGGCCGTTTCAACCATTCATGCCTGGTGTAACCGAATGCTGGGCGAGCATGCCTTTGCCAGCGGAAGTTTTTTCAGACAGACGCTCCAGACCGACCTGTCCGCCGTCATGACTGAAGCCGTTCGAGATTACTGGCGTACCCATGTCTATCAACTCGATCGCACGCTCGTTGACGAAATTCACGAGCACTGGAAGACTCCCAACGCTTTGCTTGCCGATATTGTGCCGCGTCTCGGGATCGATAGTGATTCAGAGCAGGATGATGCGGATGCTTCGCTCGTCGAGATCATCAGCAGAATCAACGCAGAACGTCTGCAAAAAGCGGCGGCCATCAAGACGCCTTGGCGTGAGTGGCTTCCCGATCTGGAGAATCGCTTTGCTGCAGCCTTGCCTGAGAAAGTGTTCGATGGCCGAAAGCTGCGAACAGATACGTGCAAGAGATGGCTTCTTCAAATCCGTGAGTGGCTTGAAGATGAGACGGCGTGTGAGTTGCTTTTGACAGACAGCGCTTACGAGCGCTTCACACCCGACGGTCTTGAAGATGCTGTCAAGAAGCCGGACCAGCGCAGCGATGCGCTAATTGCCCACCCCGCCTGGGATGCTCTGAAAGAAATTCGACATAGCCGGAACTGGCTACCTGATTGCCGGCCCTCTTCACTGGCCCATGCTGTCAAGTGGGTACGACAGCGTCTGGAGCTGGAAAAACAGCGTCGTGCTGAGCTCGGTTTTGACGATATTCTGCTGCAACTCAACAGGGCGCTCCTCGGCCAGGGTGGACAGGCGCTCGCGGCAATCATACGTAGCCAGTTTCCGGTCGCCATGATCGACGAGTTCCAGGATACCGATCCGGTTCAATACAGCATCTTCAAACAGATTTATCAAATCGGCAAGAGGGTGGTGACTGAGTCAGAGACGGATGTTTCTCCTCCCAATGGCCTGTTTCTGATTGGCGACCCAAAACAGGCAATCTACGCATTCAGAAATGCAGACATCTACACCTATCTTCAGGCACGAAGAGCCACTGCAGGTCGCCATTATTCACTCGACACCAACTATCGTTCGTCACCAGCGATGGTTAACGCGGTGAATCAGCTTTTCGCCCAAGCCGATGAAGCCTTGCCACGTGCGGCCTTCATGTTTGGTACGCCGGATGATAATCAGCTGCCCTTCGTCAGGGTCAACGCACGTGAGCCGGAGACGGTGTGGGTCGACGCTAGCAATCAGACTGCAGCGCTCAACTTCTGGACCATGCCCGAAGAGAACCCTGGCAAGGGTGTGAACAAGAATGACTATGTCGAGCACCTGAGCGAGGCCTGTGCGACCCATATTGTACAACTATTGAATCAGGCGGAGGCCGGGCAAACCGGCTTCTCTACGGGCGATCGATTCTCACAGCTCAGAGCGGGTGACATTGCGGTGCTCGTCAACAAGGGTACGGAGGCAGCTGCAGTCAGACAGGCCTTACGCAAACGAGGCGTCCCGAGCGTCTATCTTTCAGACCGTGAATCAGTCCTCGACACGCCTCAGGCCCGGGAAATCCGTTACTGGCTGAATGCCTGCGCCGACCCGCTGCAGTTAAACCTGCTTCGAGCAGCGCTGGCTACGCCATCGATGGGTATTGAAGACGCGTATCTGGCCGCCTTGAGCGAAAACGAACTATTGATGGAAGCAGAAATAGAGCGCTTCTCCAAACTTGGGGAGGTGTGGCAGTCGCAAGGTGTCCTGCCCATGCTTCGCGCATTGCTTATTGAGTTTGGTATTCCAGCACGCCTGATTGGTGGAGCCGATGGAGAACGCCAGCTCACGGATCTGCTGCACATCGCAGAGGTCCTGCAACAGGCAAGCGCTCATATCGAAGGCCGACATGGGCTCATCCGGCATTACGTCAACATGCTGGAGAGCAGACCAGGGGGCAATGAACTGTTGCAGGTTCGGCTTGAGAGTGATGCAGAGGTCGTACAGGTTGTGACGGTGCATAAGTCCAAGGGGCTTGAGTATCCGTTGGTATTTCTTCCCTTTGCAATCAACTTCAGGGCTGTGCAGAAAAAAGACAGCCTCATCAAATGGCACGATGAGGAAGGTCGGCTGCACACCGGACACGGCAAAGATGACGTGCCGCTCGGGCAGGCGGACGACGAGCGCCTTGCCGAAGATATTCGCAAGCTCTACGTCGCGTTAACACGTGCTCGTTATCGAACGTGGGTCGGAGTTGCCGACACCCGGGACTGGGACCGTAGCGGACTGGGCTATCTTACTGGTTCACGCCCTTCCGATGGCACTCTCAATGAGGCACTGCAGCGCCTGGCTGCTGGCGCCGGGGCGTCAGAAGGGGCCATCGTAGTTGAGCCAGTGCCGGAGCCTGATGCCGTATGTATTGCCGAGACCAGGCTGGAGCAACTGGGGCCCGCATTGACGCCCGGGCGGGTAGCGCGGGAAAACTGGTGGATTGCTAGCTACTCGGCTATTGCGTCCAGACTGCCAACGCCGGACTCATCCCAGGAGGCAACTGCAGGTGACGAGCTGGCAACAGACGATGAGTTCGTTTCGTCCGTAGCATTTCAGGGTCACGCAATACAACACGACTTTCCGCGTGGAGCCGTCGCTGGCGTGTTTCTGCATGGATTGCTCGAGTGGGTGGCGGAGCAGGGCTTTTCCGTGGTGGCCTCTGGTAAAGCGACTGACGAGCTACGTGACATGTTGCGGCGGCGCTGTTTTTCGCGTGGCTGGAAGCACTGGATCGACCCACTCGAGCATTGGTTGCTAGCGCTGCTTCAGGTCCCGGTGGATGGCTCAGCACAGAAGGGATTCACGCTTTCTTCAGTTCGGAGCTATCAGGTCGAGCTTGAGTTCTGGTTCGAAACGAGGGCCGTGGATACCCACGCGCTCGATAGGCTGCTCAATCGCTATACCTTCGGTGGCGCAGACAGACCTGCGCTCGCAGCTATGACCTTGAATGGCATGCTGAAGGGTTTTATCGATCTCGTGTTCGAACACGAGGGACGTTATTATGTGCTCGATTACAAGTCGAATCATCTGGGCGCGGACGATACTGCCTACACACAGGAGGCCATGCATCAGGCGATTCTGGGAAAGCGCTACGATCTTCAGTTTTCGCTGTACCTGCTGGCCCTGCATCGCCTGTTACGAGCTCGCTTGCGCGCGTATGACTATGAGCGCGATGTCGGCGGCGCTATCTATTTCTTTCTGCGCGGTCATGAGGCTGCCAATCATGGCATTTTCACTGAAAAGCCACCTTTGGCAATGATAGAAGCGCTCGATTCGCTATTCTGCGGTGAGGCGGACGCAGAATGACCAAAGACTCCCTGCGTTCCACAGAGGCCATGCTGGCCCTCCTCGACAGCTGGCTGGCCGCGGATTGGCTGCGCGCGCTGGACGTGGCCTTCGCCCGATTCCTCGCCAGGCAGGCCGCCGAACGTGAAGAAGCGCTGTCGCCGCTCCTGCTACTCGCAGCGGCATTGACCTCTCATCAGGTCGGGCGGGGTCATGTCTGTCTGCATATTGGACAACTGGCTTCACACGACCCCGACGCCATACTGGTTTTACCGCCGGAAAACGCCATTCCGAAAACCGGTATAGGCGCCACCATTCGCCCTTCTGTCTTACTGAGCTCAGTGACCCTTGAAGATTGGGAGTCGGCGCTCGATGAGCCGTCTACGGTGAGCTGCATTTCTGTCGCTGAGCACCCGGCTGCCCCGACGCCCCTCGTCCGTATGGGCCCCCGCCTTTACCTGAGGCGCCTGTGGACTTATGAGCAGATCATTGCCACCGGTATCCAGTCGAGACTTGAAGCTGCGGTCGCCTGCAGCTCGCCAGACTCTGAGGCAGCCAGTCAGCTCTCACAAATCCTTGACGTGATGTTCGCAAGCGACGGCACCCTGGAGCCTGGGGTCGAGGATTGGCAGAAAATCGCCTGTGCGTTAGCTGCCCGCAGTCAGTTCAGCATTATTACTGGCGGTCCTGGCACCGGAAAGACAACTACTGTACTGCGCCTGTTGGTGGTGCTTCAGGCGGTCGCGATGCAGGATGCTGAAGTCAGTCATAGACGACCGCTGCGCATTAGATTGGCAGCGCCTACGGGGAAGGCGGCTGCCAGGCTCAGTGAATCGATTTCTGGCTCCGTGGAAGCGCTTTCGCTTGCCGGTCTGGCCGATAGCGATCAGCTGAAGGCCAGCATTCCAAAGGTGGTTACAACGCTGCATCGTCTACTGGGAACTCGTCCTGGCACCAGAAAATTCCGCCATCACGCGAACAATCTTTTGCCAATTGATGTATTGGTCATCGATGAAGCTTCGATGGTGGATGTCGAAATGATGGCTGCTGTTTTCCAGGCGCTGCCACCCCAGGCCCGTCTCATACTGCTTGGCGACAAGGACCAGCTATCGTCAGTCGATGCTGGCGCGGTGCTGGGCGAGCTCTGTCAGCGCGCGAATGAAGGCGCCTACACACCGGCGACCTCGCAATGGTTGCTGAAGGTCGCAAAGCAGGCCATCACGAAGGATTTTATAGTCGCTGATACACAGTTCGCCGGCGACAAGAGCATTGACCAGGGTATTGCCATGTTGAGAAGAACCTGGCGCTTCGGAGATGACAGCGGCATCAAGGCGCTGGCTGAGTTGATCAATGCCGGGACGCTGGACAGCGCAGCCTTGCAACCATTCCAGCTCGGACGGTATACCGACGTCGCCTGGCTCAGGCTAAGGGGTTCGGTAGCCGCTTCTATGGCCGTTATCGCAGACCATGCTCTGAGCGGCAGTCCCGCGAGCTTTCCGGTCGCCGCCTCGCTTGCCGATATCTGGTCTGAGAACGGCCCAGTGGGTTACCACCACTACCTGGAAACCATGCGCAACTCGAAACCTGCCGACGATGCGCCCCTATCCGTTTTTGATGAGTGGGCAAAACGGGTTCTCGAGGCCTTTTCGCGTTTCCAGGTGCTTTGCGCATTGCGTGCCGGACCCTATGGTGTGTCTGGGCTTAATGACACTATCGCTGAAGCGCTGCGTGCCAGAAACCTTATCCAGCGCTCGGGTAATTGGTACGCTGGACGCCCGGTCCTTGTTACCCGAAACGACTACGGACTCAAACTGATGAACGGCGACGTGGGTATCACGCTGAGCGTGCCGGCTGGCATTGCGGGCTCGAGTGAAGCGCGCGCGACAGGCAGAATTTTGCGTGTCGCCTTTCCTCTGAGCGACGGCTCAGGTGGCATTCGATGGGTTTCGCCTAGCCGACTGCAGTCAGTCGAGACCGTGTTTGCGATGACCGTGCACAAATCGCAGGGCTCGGAATTCGGCCACACCTGTCTCGTCCTGCCTGACAGGCCAAGTCCTGTCCTGACACGTGAGCTGATCTACACGGGCATTACCAGAGCCAGAAACTGGTTCAGTGTGCTGGTGCCCGATGAGCAGATTTTCATAGACGCCGCCAGACACCGTGTCGTGCGCTCTTCCGGGCTCGGCGAACTGCTAGGACTCTCCAGATGACGCTTTCCGGATATCCGGCCGGTGACGCCGCATAGTCGTGTATCTGCTGCCTTGCAGGGTAACTCGCATCAGACGCCGACTGAAGCCGCTTTTCTGCTGGTGTATCATGCCTCCTGGCGCATCCGCTACCAATCGAACAACCCTAGAGAACGGACAGATATGTCAGATCAGCACCCCGACAGCCCACACCCGGCGCGCTCGCAGCCTTTTAGCTTCGAGATTAGACGACTCGTGTTGGTCGACTCCGCGGGGTTCTGTTATATAGAAATTCCCGTCGATCAGCATGCATTGCTGCTGGGCAGCGGCAACCTGGGTAAATCCAGTCTGCTCAATTCGCTGCGCCTGTTTCTCCTGCCCGAGAATAACTTCCGTAACAGCCGTCTAAAGTTCGCTTTCCGCAATGCCAGCGCTGGCAGCTACTACAGCAAGGAAGAAAGCTTTCAACATTATTTCCCGGGAATGCACAGCTTCCTTATCATGGAAGTCCGCAATCCCGTGGGCACACATTGTCAGATTCTGCATCGCAGCCAGTCGCAGACACGTGAGCTCGGCTACGGACGAATATTTGTTCCGGCGCCTTACAGTGAGCTAAGGCCACTGTTCTGGGACACGACTGGTGACGATGACGGCATAGGGCGTGCAGTGCCGAATCTTTCTCTGCGTACACTCACGGAGGCTGCGAAAAAATACTCGCGCGACAGTGTGTTTACCAGCGACACCGCGAGACTTCGCAGCATGCTGTATGCCAGCGAAATGATGTCGCAGGAGGCGATGCGGTACTGCGTGCTGCCATTGAGCGATATCGATGATCGCCGGGTGGAATCACTACGCACCCTCATTCTGCTGCTGTTCGAAATGAGTGCCAACGACAAGGCCATGGCTGCTGCCGTGGCAAGTATCGTCGAAGCGGACAAGAAGTTTTCCGCCGATGCACTGGATTTTGATATCGACCAGTTCCTGCGGCGGCACGAAGATCTGAAAGCGCAGGATGAGGGGCTGACTACGGTCGAAAGGGAGCAGTCCCGCTATGATCGTTTATACACGGCCTATCATCGATATCGAGAGCTGGCTCAGACTCAACATGAATTTGCGGCATTTCGAGATGGCCTGAGTGCTGTGCTGGTCTCGACGAAGGCTCAGCGTGCGGCCCTGGCAGACACGCTGGGTGCGCGGGAATCCGAGTTGAAATCGCTCCGTCAGAAAGTCGCGGAACTGGAGCGTGCTGTTCAGGAGTCTAGTGGGGCACTCCGCGAGAACGAGAAAATGCAGAAGCGGGCAGATAGCGACCAGCGTGATGGCGAGGTCCTGCTGTCGCGCTACTCTGGTATGCGGCCAGATCAGGTTGAAGATATGCTCAAGGATGAGCGGAACGCGCTCGAGCAGCAACTGAACGCGCTGCAGAACGAAGCCCAGGCGGAACAGCAGCGTCTCAGGCTGTCGCAGAAGATCCAGACTGTGCAGAAACAGATGGAAACGCTTGATCTGCGGATAGCAGGCGCTGAGTTCCAGCTTGGACGGCAGCTCGAGGCCTCAGTAGCGGCGCCACTTCGTGCGGTTGAGCCGCGCTTGCTGCAAGCGAGCCCTGGCCGACCCCTGGAGCCGGAACAACTTGCGCAGATAAATGGTTTTGCGAGTCTTTTCAAACGCCAGACGGCCGATGGCCTCACCGGCGTGTTCGACTGGTTCGATATCAGCTTCAACGATACTCCGCAGGAAACAGAGAATCTTCAGGCACAGCGCAAGTCGCTATCCATAGAGCAGGCCAATCTACAGGATCAGCTAGCGGACCTCGATGTTACCGGCTCGGGTCCAGATGAACGACCTCAGAAAATAGACAAGCTGAAAAAGGAACTGACCTCTACCCAGAAGGATCTGGTTCTGCTTCAACGGCTTGCCGGTGCTGAATTGAGACTGGCCGATATCGCCACTGCGATCGAACAGAATCGTGAGTTGCAGGCAGAGCAGGAAGAGGCGCTGAAGACCCAGCAGGCTGAACTGCAAAGCTGTCAGTCTCGTGTCGCCGCTGATCGTGCGGCTGTGGCGACTATTGATTCGCAACAGAGCGGATTATTCGCCTTGGAGCAGGAGGTGAGGAATCTTCAGTCGAGGATACGCCACCTTGAACATGCGACAACTGAGGCGCCTCTACCAACAGAATCAATCAAGGCGGAACAGCTTTCCCAGATACGCCTGCAACTGGAAGACTTCGAGCAACTACGGATGACGGTGCTGTCACATATCCGTGAGTTTGCCATGGTGGGTATCATCGATCATGGTGATGGCCAGCGGACCCACGAAAGCCCCTCTTCAGCGACGATCAGGGAAGCCTATCAGGCGCTGGAGACCATTTTCTCCGAATTACCGGCTCGCCGTGAACTGCTGCGAAAACAGATACAGGGACACAATGAAACCGTTGCGTCTTACAGACAGGCGCTCAAGGCCAATGACGAGCATATCAGGCGCTTCGAACGCAGCCTCAACAAGGAGCTCGAAGACGTCACGATCAACGACCTTGCTGAGGTCCGCGTCGACATTCACTGTCACCCAAAGTTTCGCAATCTCGTGGAAGAGTCCGCCGCGATCGATCCCTTTTCTGCCGAGTTGCTCTCTGATGCCTTCTATGAGCGCCTGAAAGTCTTTGTTGCTGAGTTTTTCGATTCGAATGCCACTGGTGTCAGTCCGGCTCGGCATCATGGTTATCGCCTCACAATGGATCGCGTCATAACAGGCATTTCCTATCGAACCCGTAAGGAGAATCAGTCCACACTGGATCGCAAGGGACAATCGACATCGACGACGGCCCTGATCAATCTCGAGCTTGTTCAGCGCCTGCTGCGACGGGTGCTATATCCTGGGATCCGTCTGGAATTCCCGATGGTGCTCGACGAGCTGGCCAGCGTGGATGTCAGCCAGGTGCCGGCCTTGCTTGAACGGCTGAAGCGACAAGGATTCAATCTCTTCGCGGCGGCGACCCATAGTGCCAGTCCAGAGCTCATTTACCAGATCGGTCGTCACTTCGAGATCGGACAGATGCGCACCGCACGGCCCTACGACAAGAAACGGACACTCGTGTTCTGGGGTGGGGCGGAGGGCTTTGCCAGTGAAAGCGAATTTGGCGGCTGGTTCTCGCAAGAGCAGAGCGAGTTGCTGGAGCACGACGGTGGGTAAACGATTCAGTACACTCGAAACGACGCGGATACTGTTTGAGCACCCCGGTGTCATGTTCAGCCTGATCCAGCGCATGGATCGAGCTGGCGAGCGCTTCGTCAGGGAGTCGGATCTGACGCACGCGGTCGTCGAATATACGGATAGCATGAAGGCTCGTGAGCGACTACGTCTCATCAGAGCCTTCAGTAGCGATAACCTGTTTCAGTCGACCCTGGTCGTCGATATCGACAATGTCGAGGGTGAGAAGCGTCTGGTGTTCCAGGAGCCACTGATCGGTTTGCTGCGTGCCTGCAACGCTTCCTTATATCAGGAGCTGACTGATGCGCGCCTGCGGACCCGCCTCGTCGGCTTATGGGACTCCCAGGCCCGCTTGCTTGTGTCCAGCTTTCACAGAGCCGACCCTGATTTTGTAGAGCTGATCGATGATCTAAACGAACAGGTGAGTCAACTTATTGGATTGCTACGGCAGAATATCGACCGCATGCAACGAATCAGTAGCGATCTGGCGGCCGTCTCTGCGAAAGCCAGTCGATCACCTGAACAGTTTGCCCAGTTCAGGCAGACACTACTGCAGCAGATCGTCCACCTATACGAGCGTCACCTCAAGCCGACATTGGCCTTCCTCAATCCTGACACCCATCTCGAGGATGGTAATAACCTTCTGGCTACCCTCGAATCGATCAAGAGCCTGCTCGACAGGAACGGATGGGAAGCTGCTGCGAATCAGCTGTTCAGGGCTGCGCTCAGTCTCAATGCCATGCATCGACCGATCGAAGTGGTCGCCCGTGAAGTTGACAATTTTTTGCGTAAGACCAGGCAGGGCATGCTGCAGTACAACGCGATGGCGCATCATTTTGAACGCCTCCAGGCCCTGCATCGGGAGACACAGACTCAGGATCTGAGGAAAACCCGTCTGAGCGCTCAGGACTTTATTCAAGACAGTGGTTTCATGAGCGGCCTGAAAAGTCATTCTCGCCCGAAACCGTATGCGTTTGGGGAGAGCGTCAGCTATTTTCAGGTATTATTTTCCGAAATCGAACTACGTCTATCCGATCTGCAGCGATCTGCGCAGGCACCTGAGCTCCCGCAGCTGTCTGCTTCGTCAACACCAGCTCTAACGGATATCCGCAGAATCGAAAAGCTGTTTCAGTGGATTGATACCCTTGAGTTGAGATCGAGTTCAGACCTCGTGCGGGAGCTGCATGGTCGCCTGGAAGGCTTCATCGAAGGCTATTCGTTTGTCGATCTACTTGGTGCGCTGAATCGGCTTTCTAACGGCTCCATAAACGGGCGGCGAGTGGTCACTGTGAATAGATTCAGAACGCTGAGCCATGAGAATGGTCAAAAATTCGTTTACAGGCGCAGGCAACTCGAAGCAGCTCAAGAGCCATCCCATCAGTTGAACGGAGCACTATCAGGTGAGTGAAGCAACAGAACAGCAGCGATCAAGCTTCACAGGAATTCTGCCGAAGCAGAGTGCGGCGGTTTACCGGGAGCTGACAGCCGGAAAGGTCGTGCTGCGCGAGCTGTGGAACGTTCATACGGCCGAGCGGGAAGACAACCCACTGTATAACCTCGTGTTCAATCATCTCTCTCACTTTACTGAGCTGTATGCGCACCTCGGCTACGAATTACATTTCAGTGAAGCCGGTGGCTTCTTTTATATCAGGGAGACTTCGGAGGACGAAACTGATGAGCATGATGAGAACGCTCTGAAGATTCAGGTGGCGCTCCTATTGATCGGCCGGTATTTTGCCAGGACTGGCCGGGATCTTATGTATCTCGGCAGGCCTGATGCAGGGCTAAAAGATGACGATCTCGCCGCCATGGCTGCAGATGACGAGTACAACGATATTCTGCGCACGGCGCGCTTCGACAAAGGCTGGGGCGAAACCATGGAGTTTCTTGTGCGTCGTAACTTTGCCTTCCGAAGCGGAGCCGAGCGCTATTTCCTCAGCTCCGCTGGCATGAGCTTTTTAAACCAGCTCGTGACCACCTATAGCGAGGACAGTTAGGGCGCTGCGGTAACCGCTTGTTCGCTCATGGCCACCGGAACTGGTGCAGTGGCCGAAGCGATTGGCTGAACCGGAGACGGCTGCAGTGTCGTGTCAAGCGAATCCGGCAGTCTCCACATCGCGCCAGTAATGGGATCCACAATAAGTGCACCCAATATGCCGCCAAGGACGAGATTGCCGAAATACCAGCCATCAAGGTCGGTATCCATCACAAGCGAAGTGGCCTCGTAACCTTCCTTTGTGACCGTGACGTGATATCGCTCTCCAGAAAAGTAGCCGGCACCGGAGGGAAGAGTGACTATCGAAGGCGTAACGCCTTGATGAATTGTCGCACCCTTTTTATTCACTACGGTATAGGTTGCCTCCGCAGGATAGCTCGAAATAGTGACCGGGTAGTCGGCGTCGCTAACAATTGAAGCGCACGCGCTCAGACCTAGAACGGCGACTGCAGCGGCCGTCATTGCAAGTTTATTCATCATTAATCCGTCGTCCAAAAAAGTAACTGCGTCCAAACATGATCGTCTGGACTACCTGGGGGTTTCGGCGGTAATTAGATTGTTATGGGCATTTCGCAGTGGGAAAAATGATCACCGCGATGCTGCGCACACTTTATAGAGGAGAAGTTTGGGCTTCCATGTTGTGACGGGAGATTTAACAATTGTTTTCAATTGATTGGCGTGAAACTAGGGAATGATGACCAGCCAGGCCATAGCGCGTAAGGCTGCACCTTCTGGTCGGTCAAAGCGGATGCGCATGACACGAGCCTTGAGACTGTTGTTCGTCTGTTGATTGATTTTGGTAATATGCACCAAGCCAGCAGCATCCGAGGTGACGACGAGATTATCCTCAGTGACATCAGTACTCTTCTCGAAGGCCAGCTGAATAGCCGCCTGTTTGATGGCGAGTTTGACCTGATCTGATACCAGCCCGGATGCTGCGCGCTTGTCGATGATACCTACAGCCCCATCCAATCCGAGGTGTTTGGGGTTGTTGACCCAGCCGAGATCACCATTGTCGAGCCTGATTTTTTCCTCCAACGAAAGATCGAGTACGACCTGCTGATAAAGCGTGTCTCCGGACTCGCACTGATGTGCAATGTGAAAGGGCAGAACTTCACGCGCACCAGTATCGACATTGCCTTCCTGATGGTAGATCAGATAGTTCTGCTCGCCGATCCGACCCTGATTCAGTTCAGAACTGGCTTCCACATCGACGCCGAACATGTACTCCGCTTGTAGAAGTGCGTTTTCCATCGCATTGAGGGTTTGGCGATAAGTGCTCATAGATCGATAACTTATCCCGAGTAATGCTGGCTTGCTCTCAACAGCACCACTGCAGAGCCAGGCAGGATCACAGTCCTCGATGCGGCAAGCGGATGCTTTGCATTGTTTCGTATCTACTGGAGAAAACGCAGCGTAGGCATATATCTGCCCATTTCGTATAAAGCTATCGAAAAAGAGCGGGCGACCAGCCAATAGCTTTTCGTCCCGTGTTTTTTTCAGGAAATCATCATCACAAGCCATTGCCAGGGTATTACAGAGCCCGCTAATGGCACGCATTTCACTCAGTGCTTTCGGTGGGGTGCCGCCGGTGTGGATATTTCGTGCGATACCGACCTGCCCAAGATTGCCCGGCGTGACGAGTGTCTCCATCCAGCACGGCGCTTCCTCGGCATTTGCGGATACCGCCAGCCCAAACAGCGTTATCGCAATCGACACCAGGGCAAGTGCTCCGCTTTGAAACGCTGCCTGTTTGTTCCTGCTCCGCCCGTCGTGCCTAGCCATGCGGGCTAGCGGCCGAAATAGTTGGCGAATTCAGCGCCTGTAAGAATGCCTTTCTGAATCAGCACAAGATCGAGGGTACCTCGTCCGTGGAGATTCGGCGATGAGTTCTCCCGGAGTTTCGACTGCACAGCTAACTCTGAATCGATATCACCGTGTACAACGGCTTCATACAGAGAAACGAGATGCTGGTCAGCCGGTTTCTGTGTAAACGACACATATCCCAGATAGGTATGGAAGAAAAGACCGGCTTTACCGGAGTCGAGTTCTTCGAGGTAATAGCTGACAGTGTTGGAGTGGTCGACGACGTAGGTCTTCGGGTTGGCTGGATACGCCGAAAAAACTGACTGTTGCAGCTCAAAATCTGTATTGTCATTCTCAACGACAACCGGGGTGAAGTCGTTCTTGAGTGGCACCACAAAGTGGGCGGCTACCCGCTTATCAGCGACGAAGATTGTCAGCAAAAATTTATCGTTGTAGTAATACCTCGCCTCTATTCCATCATCAATGGCTTTGGAGACCTGTGGTTGTCCCAACAGGTTCTCGATATAGCCTTCCGTGTTGCCGACGTGGATCTGGTCCAACAGCTCGTACTCTACGCTATGTGTCAGCCTCGACTTGAGTTGAACCACACTGCCTTCGATGAGCGTGACTGCTTCGGAGAACTGCCCCAGAGCGATGATAGTCGCGGCCACAGCAAAAAAAATGCTTCTAAACCTCGTCCAGTAAGCGCCGTTCAGCGCCCGCTTGCTTATCTCTTCATCAACTTCTTCATCAACTTCGCTGGCGACGAAGCCGCGGAGATCTTTCGCCAGCTCTTCTTTCAGCTCAGCCCGGAAAGCAGTCTTCTGTACTTCATCAATCGACATCGGCGAGAGATCCAATCAGAGGCGCGTCGCTGGTTCGATACTTGTCCATGCGGCTAACGACACGCTGCAGGTAATGCCTGGTTTCTTCGTAAGGCAGGTTCTGGACAAGGTGATCGTAGACCTGTTGCGGAGACAGCGCGTTGATCTTCGGCAAGGCGGCACCCAACCGAGTGGTGCCAATAAAGGCCTTGGCGACGTTTCCAGCCCCAGTATTGTAAGCCGCGATGGAGCAATACAGCCTGCTAAGCGGGTCGTTCACACCCTTGAGGTAGCGATAGTACAGAATGTTCAGGTAGGTGGCGCCGATTTCGATGTTCTTGTCCTGCGTGTACAGATATGACGGTGCCAGGACTCTACCTTTGCCAAACAGCTGTTCCGTTGCATCGATGCCCGCCGAGCCGGGAACGATTTGCATCAGGCCATACGCAGGTATCGGTGACTTCGCCATCGGATTGAATGCCGACTCGGTTTCGATAATGGCGTATACCAGCGCTGCATCCATCTTCGCGCTTTTTGCAAAGGTGTTCACATCGCCCTCGAGCACCCGCGCAGCTTTAGGCAGATGGTTCATGCGTGCATCGGCCATCTGGCGCGGTGCGGGCGCTGCCTTGGGCTCTGGAACCACCTTCGCTTCCGGCTCAGTCTCAGAAGCCTCGGGTCCAAGAGGGACCTCAATCGTGACGACGCGCTGTCCCTGTTTGTTGGTACTCTCCGTGCGGCTCTGTTTGGCAACAAGGTCGCTCACGATAGCGTCCACTTTCTCCTGGCTGGGTTCAGCCTCTTCAGAAACGAAAGGCAGCAGAATCGGCTCCGGTTCGACCTCGGCCGTCTGCAGCATCGTCAGTTCAGCCTTGCTTCGCTTCTCAATCGCCTGTGCAATCTTGTCATCAGAAAAGGCTTGAGCCTGATTCTTGGTGAGAAGTGCTCTCAGCCGTTCTCCCAGGCGCTCATCGCTCACGCCCTTGCCGTCGGCTTCCACGACAGTTGAAATTGTTATGGCCTTCTTTTCGAAATCTACCGAGTTTCGCTCTTTGAGATCGCCGGAATAGTCGACCCAGACTTTGGGACCTGACAGTTGGGGCTCATCCCAGACCTTCTGCAGCGCTGCGCTATACCGCTCGGTCTCTTCTGTCGCAATTTTTGAATAGGCTGCATATTCCGCAAGCAGCTTCGTCTTGTACTCGTCAAACTCTGTCCGATGAGAATTCATATACGCCTGAAACTCGTCAGCGGCTGCTTCCTGCTCCGGGGCAGCCTTAGCGCTGGGGGCAGTAGCAGATTCAAGTTCGGCGAAAGGATCGTCCGCATTGGCCATCTGAATGGCCGGCAACAGTAAAGCGACTGCCAGTACTGAAGGCACCAGTTGGTGAATTCCAGAGATACGCATGATGAACGTCCTTTCGACGAGAACCGTTAATTGAATCAGATTCGGATAACGCAGTGCTTAATTACTGCTCTCGAACTCGGCATCCAGCTCTTTTGCAGCTTTTTCAGCAAGGAACCGCTCATACAGCACGGCTTCATTCTGTGGGGAAAGACTCTGATTGCCAGAAGCCTGAACGAGATCCTTGAACAGCGCTTTGGTAACCTCTGGAGACATTGCCATCATCACGCAGAAATTCTGGGTATTATCGGCCATGGTCACGTAGTCCATCTTGATCGCCCGGCTACCAGCCAGATTCTTTTCTGTGACCTGCTTCGATACTGATTCGAATGAGCTGCCAACGGACAGTCCTTCATTAGTGTCTGCCATTCGCTGGTAAGTCTTGTCCATGGCCTTGACCTTGATATCGATCTGCTTGGCAAGCTCTGCTCGCGCCAACGAAGTTGCTGTGCTCTTTAGATAATTGAGGCCGATGCCAGGCTTGGAAGCGACACATTGGGTATCGGCGATACCGTTTTCCACGACTGGCATCATGACCCAGTCGGGCAGGCTTGATTGCTGAGCTACCGGTGCTTCAGGTACCTGCTGTTGCGAGGCGCAGGCTGCCAGAGTGGAAATGCTGACAATCAATGCGAGTTTCTTGAGGCTGCTGGATGTGTTCATTTGAACTCCTGGTTCGATGTCTGATCACAAAGGATCGGGTTGCTTCTATTGAATTCCTGGATCTGATGATGTGCTTGTTGGACGGACAGCGGATCAAAATGAGCCACCGGCGTCACAATACGGCATCAACTTTTTCAGAATTTTTGTTCAGTTCCGGTGATGGGCGTACTTGGCAGGGAACAGGTCTGGCGAAATTGCAGCTACGGCTGGCATGACCATGCCGGCATCGGCACCGATATAGGTCGGGTCCAACACTACATATTTCTTTCCGTCCTCAACCACAATTGCATCGTCTTTCAGGACGGGCGTACGTACTGCCAGCGCGACATGCCCGGGATAATCCAATACGAGCACATCCAGTGCGAGCAGGTCATGAAGCAACCACGCCAGAAGGATTGAGCGGTCTTCACAGTCGTTGACGCCATAGTTCAGGCTCTCTTCAGCCAGGAGATAGCGCTCTTCGCCAAACTGTTCCTGATCTGTCTGATAAGCGAAACTGTTCTGCACGAAGTGCAGCAGATGGTTTATGGCTTCACGTTCACTCAGTCGAGCAAGGCTGGGTGCTAAAGCAGCACTGAGACTCTCGGCAGTCGGTGCACCTGGCGGCGCTGTAAAATACCACTTCAGATCGATTTGTGGATGAGTCGCCAGTAAGGCACTGCGGCCGACATCGAAGGCGAGAGCGATCTCGGACTGACCATTTTCTGCAGCGCCTGTTACAACCAGGGATCGGGTATTTCCGGAAGCCTTCATGATCGTTTGCAGACTCAGGTCGAAGTCGCGTAAATCCGGTTTTGAGGAGCGCTCATACGCGCGGATCTGGCGATTGCTTTGATCACCACGATTGCTGTCTGCAACGATATAGAATTGTTTGTTGCCGAGGCGGACAAAACTCTTGCCATACACCGGTATCGAGGCCGGCAGGAGCAGAAAAATCGAGTCGCCGTCATAGCCGACCCGCAGATCATAGCCAAGCCTGTTGAGAAGAAACCAGCAGTGCGCGTTTCTGCGATTGTCATCGCTTTTGCGGAGGAGGTGTTGGCAGAGCTGCAGCGTACCCCAGTCCCCCAGGGCGAGATCACCGGCCTGGGTCTGGAGCTCTTGGAGTGCTGCGCGATGATCGCTTGCACTGAGAGCGGACCAGACTGCTGCGAGCGTGTCGCCATCAGCGTTGGTGAGATCTGGCCATCGAATGTCGGGCAGCGCGAGACTCTGAACTTCGTGGGCGAAGAAGGTGTCTGCGAACTCTGCGGCTGAATTTTGCGTGGCAGTTCCAGTGGTAGCCCTGCTGTTGACGATGGCGCTGCTATTGCGGATGCGAGGTGGAACCGCTGGCTTGGGATTCTGGTCACGGCTCACACCCTTGAAACGCTCAAAGGACTGCCATTCCGTTTCCAGGAAAGCAATGAACGCTCGATCTTCGCGCGTCTGAAATTCGTTGAAGGCGGTCTGCTGGGCCTGTTTCCAACGCTCGAAGTCGTCATCAGCCAGCGCAATGGATGGTGAAACCAGCAATACACTGAACAGTGATGCGAGTAGCAATATTGAGAACAAATTCGACGGTAAGCGAAGCCTGAAACTGCAGCTCGACGCCTGCAGCTTCAGGCTTCGGAGACAACTGCATCCATGCATGCTGTAACTGTTCCGGTAGTCCAAAGTTGAACAGATTACAACCTTTCTGTAATGTAATGTCAATTGAGCAGGTAGTATGTCTGCTGTTGGGAACGGAATCCTCAGAAATGACAATCAATTGGCCAGAGCTCGTGTTCAGCGAGCGATTCTTTCAGCGGGTGGAAATGCTCGCCAGATCCAGTATCCCAGATGAGGCGACAGTCGAAGAAGCGGTGACCTATACCATCTCCTCGCTTTCTGACGATGACTGGAAACGATGCAAGAGCTTCAAAGGCGGCAGTGCGCCCGAAACCTTTCTCTATACGCTCAGTACAAATCTGATTCTCGACTATGCCCGCAAGGTTTACGGGCGCCAGCGTCCTCCTGCATGGCTGAAGCGAAAAGGTGTGCTCTGGCTGGCCTTGTGGAAGTCGCTCTGCCAGGATCGTCAGCCACCTGAATCGGTGGTCGATCGGCATCTACCGCTTGTCGATGGCAACCGACATATCGTGCTGGATGCAATAAGGGAGATCAAGACAAGACTGCCGTGGTGTGGAGTGAGCAATCGGGTAGATTCGCTCGATGATAGTGAAGCGGTCGTGCGACTGGTGGAAGCTGCCAGTGTCGATGAGGCGGCTGTGGAGGACGACATGCTCTATTTTGCCCACGAGCTTTTAAAGCAGGAAGACGAAACGCTGAGCGTTGAGCAGCTTGCAATCGCAGATCCTCAACTGGTGGTCGACGCTGTGGCGGGCCTGGAGTTGACTCATGAGGAAGCCCTCGTGCTTCGCATGCATTTTTGCGATGGCCTGAGCTTTTCCGCTATTGCACGTGCGCTGGGTATGCCAAAGCAGGCGCCTGTCCGTCTTACACAGAAAGCGCTCGAGCGAGCAAGACAGCAACTGACCCGGCGCGGTATAGAGCCAAATCGGGCAGGCGCATGGTAAGCCAGCACCCAGGCGCGGGAAATTCCAGCCAGCTTTTTAAAAAGTAACCACCTCATGGCGAACGACGAAGAGACATCTGAATACCCTGAACGCCTGCTTGGACGCATGCTTGCAGAAGCAGCCAGAGCGAAGGCTGGTAGCGTGCCTGAAAGTTCGCGTCCTGATGATGCGGCGATTCTGGAACTCTATGAACAGCTCTCTGATCCATCCACCAGTGCTGCACAGAGAGCTGAAGCGATGTCGGTCCTCATGCAAGATTCAGAAGCCTACGCCCGTTGGTTGGCGCTGACGAGGTTCATGGAAAAACACGCTGAGCAGCCTCTGCTTCGCAAGCAGACGGTAGTCAGACCGGTGCAGCGGTCGAAAGCGTCTCGTGAGCACGGTGTAGCGCAAAAGCTGCAGCGACTGCTCTCGAGCTTCTGGTATAACCCCGCGCTGAGTGCCGCATTCGGTCTGTTACTTGGTGTGTTTGTCACCAGCTTTTACACCGGTACCTCCCCAGGTTCGGACGATCAGGGGCCCATTCTGGCTCAACAGGGCGTGCCACTACCGCACAAGGCCAGTCAACAGACTTCTGGCGCTGCGACTGCGCCAGCGACGAGCGCCGCTGACAGAATCGGGCAATCCATCAGATGTGTCGAAACCAGCGCCATGCCGGAAGGCCGACTTTGCTATAGCGCCACAAGTCCAGACCAGCAGTGGTTTCAGATCAGCGATACAGATCAGGTGCGGGCGCTTTTACCACCAGTGAATACTGACAGGATCGTGGACGTCGTTAGCGTTGACGATTTGCTTCTGATCGAGCATCAGCACGCTGAGGAATATCAGCTTTCGCTCCTGCGGCTTAACGATGGGCCAGAGGGCATGAAGGTGACACTGTTGCACGAGGCGACGGCTGCAGATGGTTATTTCGATGAAGTTGCACTGGATGGCGACGATCTGACTTACGTTCTTCATCTTGATGGGAAAGCTGACAAGCGACGTTTTGCGATCCCATGATGAAGGTCACGACACCGTTGATAGTCCTGCTCCTGGGTCTCGCTGCCTGCACGAGCGTTGAGCCAAGAGAACCCGCACGCTCAGCTGAAGCCGAAATGGCGGTCCAGCTGGTACGGAACGCAGAGAGACGAAATGATGAACTGTCGCGTGCAGATCTCGTCAAGGCGCTGGGCGTATTCGAAGCAGTGGATGACCGCTCTGGTCGCTGGTCCGCCTTGCATGCTCTTGCAGCCTGGCATATGGCTCAGCGGGATAGAACGACAGCGCTGGCGTTTGCTCAGCAGGCTTTCGATCTCGCATCACAGCTGGATTCCAAGGCGTCACTGTACTCATCGGCACTCCAGCTGGGACAGCTCTCGGGAAATGACAACCTCTTCAGGGAGGCACTGTCGTATGCACAGCCGGGGTTGGGGAAGGCTGTTCTGCACGTTCTACTGAAGGAATACGAAGCAGCAAAGGCAGAATTGGCAACCCACAGAGCATCAGCGGGCGAGGCAGAGCGGTATGGGAGCGAAGAGGCCTTTGTGCTTTACCATCTCGGTAAACACGAGGGGGACCGGCACCTGGTGCTCGAGGCGCTGGATAGCTACAGGCTGGCCGGAGACGCGTATGGCGTCACCGACTCGCTTTTTGTTGTGGCTAGGTTAGAAGAATCACCGGATGTCGCTCTTGAGTTTGCAAAGCGTGCACTGTTGGCAGCAAGACAGACGGGTGATGAGAATCGAATAGCAGCGATTAGCCACTGGTTGGAATCGAAGGGTTCTGAGTGATGATTGAGGCAGTTGGTAGTCATACTCGCAGAACCATTGGCTTCTTCGGAGACGTGCTCGGGCTCTTTGCGCTGACACTCAAGCAGTTACCCAAGCTCAGTGTCAAAGCTCGACGGCAGGTTTTCCTGAATCATTTCCGCCGACAGCTTTACAACACCGGCTTCAGGGCAGCCTATGTCAACTGCGCAATCGCAGTACTGCTCGGTATAGGACTTGCCAATCAACTCCTGGGTTACATGCCTAAAATTGGCAATGCCGCAGATCTCTTTGTCGTTGTCGTAGTTCGAGAGCTCGCCCCGATGCTTTCAGGAATTATCCTCATCGCGCGCTCGGCAACGGCGGCGACGGCAGAAATCGGCTACCTTCGGCTCAACAATGAGTTTGACGTGTTGAGGGCACAAGGCATCGACCCGGTTTTCCTGTTCATCCTGCCGGTGTTCTTCGCATTTCCGATTTCCCTGTTACTGATGCTGGTCTACTTCAATTTTGTCTGCCTGATTTCAGCCTGGGCCTATCTCTATTTTCTTGCGGACTCCGGCTGGACGCTCAGCCAGCTGATTTATGCCGTCACGGATCGCCTTACCGGGGGCGAGCTTTTGGTAACGGCGTTGAAAGCGATGCTGGGCGGTGTGGTAATCGCCCTCGTCAGTCTGCATTCCGGCTGGCGCGTGGGTAGTCGCTTTACCGATATCTCCCGAGCCATTTCGAGTAGTACAACTGCGCTGCTGATTGCCTACTTCTGCATCAGCATTGGTTTATCGGTGCTGGTTTACTGAGATGCTGGCGCTAAAGGATGTCCAGCTAGGTTCTGGAGCAAACCTCCTGTTCAGGCGTGTGAACTACGAGTTCGAAGCCGGCAGGATTACAAGTATCAGGAAGGGCGGCGTACTCGACGGCAGCTCGACCCTTCTCAAGTGTTGTGCAGGCATCATTAGCCCTCATGCTGGGGCTGTAAGCTGGCAGATGCAGCCTGTCGAGCACATGGCTGCAGGGACCCGCTTCAGAACCCTCAGCTACTGCTTCGAAGCCGGTGGCCTCGTGAGTTTGTTCAGTGTGTACAACAACATCGCCATTCCACTGCGCTACCACGGTATCTGTGATGAGGACGAGGTCCAGATGCGGGTCCAGCAGGCGATGGCGCAACTGGGGATAGATCACCTGATTCATGCAGAGCCGCATGAGCTCAACGATGTCCAGCAGAGGCTGGTGAACCTGGCGCGTGCCTTTGCCATCGATGCAGACGTGCTGCTTATTGACGAACTTCAGACAGGGATGTCGCATTTTATGTACAGCAGAATAGTCGCGCAGCTGCAGGAACAGGCTGCCAGAAACAAAACCATTGTCATGGTCACGACTTCGGGCGACGAGGACGACTTCGCAGACCATCACCTGCTCATCCGCGATCGAGCATTGGTGCAGCGGTCATGACAGCGAGAACGGACGCGGTAGAGGAGCTGCGAAGGCAGGACCGTACGCTTGGCTTCTTTATCGTGTTGGCCTGCGGAATTGCGCTCTATCTGTTGTTGCAGCAGACCTATGCGCAGAACCAGAAACTTGGCTGGATCAAACTCGAGTCGCTGCTCTCGAATTCCTTCGGTGTCAAAACCGGGACCCTCATCGAGCTATCGGGTGTCACGATCGGCCAGGTCGGTGACGTGCGTCTCCGCAAAGATGCCCGAGTCGAGATCGATACGCTTATAGACGATCAGTATGCCCAGCTGCTCAAGGTCGATAGCCGTCTACAGGTCAGCAGTGCGCTTGGTCTGGAGACAGTGCTGTCGGGCTCTAGCCTTGAGCTCATTCCGGGCACATCGGATCAGCTCCTGGAAAACGGGGGCTCGATCGCCATCGTTGAGCCCAAGAGTATCGATCAGATCATGGATGAGATGAAGCTCGAAGAGCTGGCGCTGCAGATCCAGACCATAGTGGGCAACCTTGAGACGATTACTTCCAATCTTGCGGCGCAGCAGAATGAGGTTGCGGCCGCTTTGGCCAATATGTCTGCGTTCACTGGCGAGCTGGTAGTCATCGCAGAGGAAATTCCCCAACTGCTGAAGTCGGTCGATCATACGCTGGGCTCGTTCGACAGCAGTCTCGATAACCTTGATATCGCCATCAATAATTTTGCTGCACCCGCTACTACGCTGATGGAAACCTCTGACCGTTTCATGCGAGGTGCCGAGCAGTCGATGCTGGCCTTGCAGCCGACCCTGGACGCCATGCCTGGTGTTCTCAGCTCGGCAAACCAGACCATGCTGACGCTGAACAAGCTGACCGGGCAGGTGTCTAACCACTGGTTGCTTCGCAGCGAAGGTGGTGCCGAGGGTACAGAATTGCTTCATCACCGCATGCTCTCTGACGAGTCGCTGTATGACTCGCGGGAGGTCACTGCTGACATGACGAATGGATCTCGATCAAATGACCAGTAAAACGTTGGTGTTACCGTTGTTATTTCCTCTGCCGATACGGCTTTCGCTACTGTCGCTGATGCTGTCAGCCACTATTGCCGGGTGTAAGACTGTGCCGCCGGTGTATCCGTCGGCAAACTCGCTCAACAGTCAGAGCACCCTGGTCACACAACCGGTGCAGACAGACGAAGTGCCGCAGTGGGTCCTCGCGCCACCGGTGGACACTGCGGCGGCCATGTACGGAGTCGGGGAGCGCTCGACCCTGGATCAGGCCAAGAAAGCGGCTTTAGCAGAAATTGCCGGTAAGCTTGGCACCGTGATCCAGGCAGAAACGGCCACAAGCCTGAGCATGAAGGCCGGCCAGACAAGCGAGTCGCTGCAGGAGGATATACAGGCTACGGTGGCCAGTACGGAGTTCAGTGATTTCGAAGTGATGGAAACGGCGGTGCAAGGTGGCCGTTATTGGGTGCTGGTCAAGGTAGACAAAAACACCATGGCTAATCGGCTGAATGCCAAGAGTTCGCAGCTGGAAGCGGAGCTCACAGCCGATTTCTCGGATTTCGCCAAGCGGACCTCGCTGGCCAAGGTTCGATGGATGCCGGATTTGCAGACCAAACTTGAACAGGCACAACAGTATCAGTTGACACTGAAGGCGCTCAGCCCTGGGCTTGATTTCAGCTCACTGAATGCATCGGCCAGGCAGCGGCAACAAATGCTGGATGCGGCGAAGCAATCGCTGCGCATCCGGCTGGAGCATGACCGCGACACCACGGTATTTGCGAATCAGCTCAAAGGGCAGCTGAGTGAAAGCAAGTTGACGTTGGAGCAGGGCAGCAGCCGACAGGGCAAGTCGGTGATCGCTATCAGCAGTGATGCGACTTATCAGGAAGTTTTCGGTGACCAGATGGTCAAGCTATTGGTCGACATTCAGGCCATAGATGAGAACGGTGCGGTTATCGCGACTTCGAACCACCTTGTGTCGGGTGCTTCCAGAACGAGTAAGCAGGCCGCATTGGAACAGGCCAACCACAAACTTGCACAAGCTTTTTCCGAGCAGGGGCTTCTGCAATCCTTGGGACTTTAGGGAATACATCAAGAAGGAAGGGACTATGAAACTGACTCCATATTCAGTGCTTTACACTGCACTCGGGCTTGCAATTATCAGTAGTCTTGGTGGTTGCAAGACCATGAGAGGCGACAAGGTCGCTGTGCAGATGATGCCGATCGTAGAGCTGGAGGGGGCGCCTGGCGCTGAGGTCCTCGAGAACGATACGTTCAGGGTTATCGTTACCGATATCAAGAGTGACTACGACTCAACGCTTGCTCCCAATCTGCACAAGACCCTCTTCGGTACACTAGGACGTATCATTACCGAGAGTGGCGCTGAGCGCGTAAGAATTGAGCGACAGCTCCGAACCAAGCTCGAGGACGAATTCAAACGCATCGAGATGGAGGGCAAGTCTGAATATACGTCTCCGAAAGCAGCTAATCTGGCCATCTCAGGCGAGCTGACCACGGCAACCATCACTACGAGCTACGACCCCGAACCACTCAACTACGATTTCAAGAAAGGCAAGTTCGTCAAGGGACCGGCTGAGTGTACCCATAAGGCCTTAGTGGAAGGCGGTCTCAATTTCTATTCAGTGAATCCTGTTCAGAAAATCGAGACTGTAGCCTTTAGCGGTACCGATTCCCTGACACTGCCCGCGACTTATAGCGGGTGCCCAGAGATCAATGTCACGCAGGCGCAGAACCTGTTTTCAGATACGCTCAACAAGACGATGAAGGCGGAGAGTTATCGTGTGAAGAGCCTGATGGCCGCCTCCGGTTCAGTAGTTATGGCTCACAGGGACGAGGTGAACAACAAGTATTACTTCCGCACATCGATTAGCCCTTCCTCTGGCGCCGTTGCTGGTGTCATGGCTGAGTTTATCGAAGTGCAGAATATAGCGGGAGTAGACGAGGAGTTCGCGATCACGAGCGGCGAAATAGTGTGTACCACGCTCTCGAATAAATATAGCTTCGTAGAGCTCGACGGGACGCAGATCGATGGCCGAATTCAGAAAGGCACCAAGGTCAAACTGACCTTCCCTGATGGCGCCAATTTCTTCGATCAGATCGGCCTGAACATGCAGTCCCAGAGCGGAGGCGGATGCTGATTTGCCTCTGCGTCGGTCAGCTGTCAACCTGAGCTGATCTGAGAGCAGCCTACACAGGAGTATCATGCACAGGACCGCCCGTTTCATTCACTCGTCCGACTGGCAACTGGGTATGACCCGCGCCTTCATGAGCGACGAGGCTGCGGCACGCTTCAGTCAGGCCAGAATCGATGCTATTGAACGGCTGGGCGCGCTCGCAACGCGTCATCGGGCCGACTTTATTGTTGTGGCCGGTGATGTTTTCGAGTCCAATCAGTTGTCTCGCGCGACTGTCCTCAGGGCCATAGAGGCCATGAAATCATTGCCTGTGCCGGTTTTTCTTCTACCGGGTAACCACGACCCGCTGGACGGTACGTCCATCTTTTCAACAGCCGAATTCATGGCGGCCGCGCCACACATTGTCGTCATCAGGAACAGTGAGCCCATTGAGGTGCCGGGTATTGCCGGTGTTGAAATTGTCGGAGCGCCATGGCGAACCAAGCATCCGAGTTCAGACCTTTGTGCACGGCTGCTGACGGCATTGACACCCACGAGCTCCAAGCTTCGCGTTGCGGTTGCTCATGGGCAGGTGGACGTTCTCGCGCCTGATGCCACGAGACCGGAGATCATCGATCTCGCCACAGTAGAGGCTGCCGTGCACGATGGTCGGATTCATTACCTTGCCCTTGGCGACCGGCACTCTGTCACCAGCGTCGGAGGCAGCGGACGGGTCTGGTACTGCGGAGCGCCTGTCGCTACAGCCTTTGATGAGGTAGATCCCAACAAGGCGCTTCTCGTCGAGCTCGATGAAGCAGGATGCAAGACGACTCCGCTTGAGGTTGGGGATTGGCATTTCCTGGCGGAGCAAAGGCATCTGAATGGTCCAGAGGATCTTCGACAACTTGCTGACTGGATCGCCAGTATCAAGGCGAAAGACCGAACAGCGCTCAAGATTGGCCTCACCGGCAGCATCAGCCTTCGTTGTGCAGCAGAGCTTGATCAGCTTCTTTCTACCCAGGCCGAACTCTTTGCGAGCCTGCGCAGGCGCGAGCGCACGTCCAATTTGACCATTATTCCCGACAGTCTTGATGAGGACAGTCTTGCGCTCAGCGGTTATGCGCGCCAGGCATGGGAGAAGCTGCAGGCTGAGGCGGTTAAAGATCCTGTTGCCGAAGATGCTCTCCGTCTCTTTTACCGTCTTGTTGTTAGCCAGACAGGGGATGCAAGCCAATGAGACTACTCAGGCTTTCGCTCGAGAACTGGCGCGGCGTCGCCGTCAGGGATATCACATTCTCAGACGGCGTCACGCTCATAGAGGGGCCCAATGAGATTGGTAAATCGACTTTGGTAGAGGCTCTCCGGACACTCTTCGCTGAGCTTGATTCATCGAACAAGAAGAGCGTGAAGGCGATTCAGCCGGTGGGCGAGGATGTTGGTAGCCGGGTCGAGGCCGAGGTCGTGACCGGTGATTACCATTTCGTTTACAGCAAGACTTACAACCGGAAAAGCCAAACCACGCTGCGGATACTCAAGCCTGAGCCCGCGCAGTATACCGGGCGCGAGGCGCACGAGCTTGCTGAGCAGATGCTGTCTTCCACGATAGACACGAGTCTGTGGCATGCACTACTCGTAGAGCAAGGCAAGGAAATCCGAGCGGCTGGTCTTTCCGAGTCGGCGGGTCTTGCCAGAGCGCTGGATGCAGCGGTTGGCAGCGCAGCGAATGAGCAGGATGACGCGGGTCTGTACGAGCGGGTACAGGCCGAATATGAGCAGTACTTTTCGCTGAAGACCGGCAAGCCGAAATTCAGCCGTCTAGATACCGAGATCGCAGAACTCGAGGCTGCTGTTGCAGATGCCATCGCGCAATTGAATGACATCGTGACAGATACCGCTGAATACGAGCGCTGCCTTGCTGAAGTACAGCGCCTGGAAAAAGTCGGTCCGGAGTTGCAGCTGACATTGGCGCAACGCGAAGCTGAGTGGAAGGTCATCAGCTCGATCGAGCAGCAGGTCAGGGGCACCCGTGATGCACTGGAGACCGCAAGACAGCTCTGGCAAGCCGTGCAGGATGAAGTTTCTCGGCGCGAGCGGTTCGCTGCACAGTGTCGAAACGACCACGAGCTACTGGATCAGAAGCGGCGAGACCTGGAGCGTTTTCTCACCGAGCTCGAAAGCCTGCAGTCCGAGCGAGACGCGGCAGCGCTCAACCTTCAGAGCTTGAAGAACGAGCGCCTGCAGACGCTGGCTCATCTTGAATCCGCACGGGCCGACCAGCAGCATCTCGAACGGGTGGCGATACTCGAGCGTGAGCAGCAACGGCTCGATCAATGTCGCAGCTTGAGTGAACAATTGGCGGCGGATCGGGCTGTCCTGGCAGGCATCAAAACCGATGCCACACGATTGGACGCCCTTCAGAAGAGTGAGAGCCAACTGCAGGTAGCGATCGGCCAACGTGATCTCGCCACCACCGTTGTTGAGTGGTCGGCGCGAAAGAACCTCACCCTGGAGGTGGATGGGAAATCAGTGAACCTATTGCAGGGCTCCTCCGAATCGCGTCGTGCCATAGCTGAAATGGTCATATCCATTCCCGGCGTGGCTGACTTCAGGATCAGGCCATCGCAATCCACGTCTGAGCTCGAACAGAAAGTTTCGCAGGCTCGGCAGTTGCTGACTGCAGCACTCGACCGCTGCGGCGTGGAAAGCCTGGCAGAAGCCTTCGCAGCAGAAGCCAGGCGTCAGCAGGCTGCCACCAATCTCAAGATGCTGGTCGACAGACGGAAAGTATTGTTGGGAAGTGATGACGAGGCTGAGCTGCAGGCACGTCTCGAGCAAATGCGACTCGCGTGTGAGGATTATCTGCAAGCTCGTAACAGTGACCGGCCTATACCCGATGATCATGCGAAGGCCAGACTTCTGGTCAAGGAACTCGACCAGGCGTTCAAGGATGCTGAGCAGGCGGTGGAAGCTGCCCTTGCTGTGTATGAACACGCGCGAAGCCGATTCGAGGAGGCCCATGCAAGTCAACGTGTCGCCTCACAGGAGGTGGTGGGGCTCGATAACGATCTACAGCGGCGTCAGGCTGAACTTGCTGAAGCAGAGCGCTCGGAATCTGTTGAGGTCCTCCGACAGCGTTTGCAGGCACGGACAAGAGAAACGTCGGACTTGGCGCTAAAGCTTGAGAGGCTGGAGCAGGAGCTTGCGGAGTCACCTGTGGAAACTGTCGAAGCCTTGCTGGTCAATGCCAGGGCAAGCCGTGATCGCGCCAGCAAGGATCTGGCGCAGCAAGCCACCAGACTTGCCGTGCTGGAGGATCGACTGGCCAAGGCGCAGGCGGACGGTCGCAAGGAGAAACTCGATCTTGCAGAGCGGAAGCATCTCGAGCGCAAGCGATATGTAGCGGGCGTGAAACGGCGAGCGGCCGCAGTTCAGCGGCTTTGGGAGTGTGTCGATCGGCACCGGAACGCGACGAGAAAAGCGTATCTGCAACCATTGAAGGAAGGCATCGAGTCGTTGGGGCGCATCGTGTTCGGTGCTGATTTCGAAATCACCCTGGCGGATGACTGGTCTCTGTCGAGCTGCACCCGCAGGGGCAGGACGATACCTTTCGATGGTCTGAGCGTGGGCGCGAAGGAGCAGCTTGGCATTCTCACGCGACTGGCAGCCGCGAAAATTGTTTCCCGGCATGGTGGCGTCCCGGTCATCATCGATGATGCGCTTGGCTTCTCAGACCCTGGTCGGCTGGAGACGATGGGCGCTGCGCTGGCTCACTGCGGCAAGCACTCACAGATCATCCTCTTGACCTGCACACCCGGCCGGTTCAGCTACGTAGGTAATGCAGAGCTGGTACGCCTGTAAGGCCCGAACCCGCTTTACGATCGTAACTGAAGACTGCATTGCATCTATTGGAGTGGCGAATGGGACTACTGAAAAATGGTCAGTGGCAGGATACCTGGTACGATACAAGCGATGGTGTCTTCAAGCGCGAAGCCGCTCAGCTCAGAAACTGGATAGGCGTAGAAGGGGAGGGAAAAGACTTTCCGGCAGAGTCGGCTCGCTACCATCTTTACGTTTCGCTGGCCTGCCCCTGGGCGCATCGGACTCTCATTTTCAGAAAACTGAAGGCGCTCGAGCCTCATATCGGCGTTTCAATCGTGAGCCCATATATGCTGAAGCCCGGCTGGACCTTCAATCGCTCCGAAGGCAGTACGGGCGACCAGCTTTATGCCGCGGATTATCTCCATCAGTTATACACCCGTAACAAGTCCGATTATACCGGCAGGGTAACGGTGCCGGTTTTATGGGACAAGACGCAGGATTGCATCGTCAGCAATGAGTCTGCTGACATCATTCGCATGTTCAATTCCGCATTTAACGGAATTACTGGAAATGATGCGGATTACTATCCATCGGCTCTTCGTGCTGAAATTGATGACATAAATGCAGATGTCTACGAACACATCAACAATGGCGTCTATCGCTGCGGCTTTGCAACCGAACAGACTGCCTATGAGGACGCTTATGCTGCGTTGTTCGCTGCGCTCGATCGAGTGGAAGCGAGGCTTTGCAGGCAACGGTATCTGGCAGGCTCCCAAATCACCGAAGCGGATTGGCGGCTCTTCACGACCCTGATTCGGTTTGATGCGGTCTACCACGGACATTTCAAGTGCAACCGGCAGCGCTTGGAAGACTTTCCTGCGCTCTCCGGCTATGTCAGAGAGCTCTACCAGTGGCCTGGCGTCTCCGAGACAGTCAATTTCGACCATATCAAGCGCCATTATTACTATAGCCATACCATGATCAACCCGACGCAGATCATTCCGGCCGGGCCTGACATCGATTTCGACTCCACACATGATCGCGGTAGAATTGCCTCTCAACAAAACTGATCACTTGCTCGCAAAGATTATTCTGCAGCTCTCGTTTTGTGCTCAAACGCTATACTTGAGTGATATTCATTTTCCTGCCTTGCGGTAACCCTCATGAAGATAGGTATCCTCAAACCCGGTCGTGTACCCGACGACCTGCTGCCGCGCTATGGCGACTACGACAGTATGTTCGTTCGCCTGCTAGGTGAAACCCATTTCAGTTTCGAGGTCTATTCAATCCTCGACGGACACCTGCCTGAAGACCCTGAGGCTGCTGACGCATGGCTGATCACCGGCTCCAGGCACGGCGTTTACGAGCCTCACGCCTGGATCGAGCCCCTCGAAACATTCATCCGTGCCTGTTTTGCCGTGAAGCGCCCCATCGCCGGTATTTGTTTCGGTCACCAGATCATTGCTCAGGCGATGGGTGGTCGGGTCGAGAAATTTCATGATGGCTGGTCGATAGGGGCCAAAACCTATGACTTCGATGATGGAGAGGCGCTGTCTATCATGGCCTTTCACCAGGATCAGGTCATCGAGGCACCGGCTGACGCGAAATGCTTTCTTCAAAATGACTTCTGCAGATACGCTGGGCTCTCTTACGGCCAGCAGGCATTGACCCTGCAACCGCACCCGGAGTTTGAAGCAGGCTTCATGGCTGAACTTATCATGGACCGAAGTGCGATTCTTGGAGAGGCGCTGCAGGCGCAAGCGCTAGCGTCGCTGCAGCGTTCGCTTTCGACGCAAAAAATAGCCGGTGTGCTCGCGCGCTTTTTCCTCAATCCGGGGCAAGCGCCATATCTGGACTAAGCAGCTTAGTTTATTGAAAGCCCGATCTCTGGCTTTGCTCCAACAGGGGATGTCTCCGACCTGAACCGGTGCGAAGCCAGAAAATGTAATTTCTTCTCCTCCAGCTCCGCCGAACTGCGGTGAAATCATGTGCGAAACACAGGCGCCAGTTCTGTGCATTCGCAGACCTGACAAGCACTTGCCTGTAAATGCCCGCTACTTGTCAAGCATCTGGCCGCTTGCTGGCCTGAAACCTGCATAGTCACTCTCTGGTGTTTCATCTGCATGAGCGACACCCTCTGCCCACGCACACACAAACGCACACAAGAGAGAGGTTCAAACCCTTGGTGAGATCATGACGACCGCCTCGCTGTTCAAGCCGGATGTCAATTGCTGGCGCCATGCCACAGCAAGTTTTGCTGCACCTGTTGTTGATTGTGAGAACTATTACAGGGCGCTGCACGAAGCCTTTAGTCGCGCCCGCCACAGCATATTTATCGTTGGGTGGGATATCGACAGCAGAATTCGCCTGCTCAGAGGTGAGGAAGAGCGTGCTGCTGAACTGCCCTCGGTCGTGAGCGATCTGCTCGCGCAATGTGCACGCGATAACCCAGACCTGCAGGTGTACCTGCTCAGATGGGACTCTTCGCTCGCTTTTCTAGGGATGCGGGAACTCTGGGCGAAGGAGGTCTGGGATGAGAAAACTCCGGACAACGTTCATGTGCAGCTTGATGCGACCATTCCCATGGGTGGCAGTCAGCATCAGAAAATAGTGATCATCGATGATGAGGTGGCATTCTCAGGAGGTATGGACATAGCGGTGCACCGCTGGGATACGCGCGATCATCGGCCTATTGAAGCTGAACGGGTGGAGGAAGATGGCCCATACGGGCCGCTTCACGACGTTCAGTGCGTTGTCGCAGGGCCAATCGTGGGTCATCTTGCTGAGTTGGTGCGTTGGCGCTGGAAAAGGCTTGCGCGCAAGGAAGCAGTTGCAATCAGGGATGAGGGGCCACAGCCGAGAGAGAAGACCCCCAGATGCTGGCCGCTATCCGTATCGCCGTTATTTCAAGATATCGATTGCGCTATTGCTCGCACGATTCCCTTCATGGATGACGCTGAGCCGAAGCAGGAAGTTCGTCGCATGCTGCTCGATCTTATCGATCGCGCTGAGGATCTCATCTATATCGAGAACCAGTTTGCCAGTCGCCAGGAAATTGCAGAGCGACTCAACGAGCGTCTGAAGAAATGCCCAAATTTGCGTGTATTGCTAGTGAGTTCGTATGAGCCAGAAGGCACTGTTGAACGTGAAGCGTACTGGGCCAGTCGAGTGGATTTCAAGAAGATACTCGAAGCTGGCGTAGAGCCAGAGCGCATACTAATGGCGTCCTCCTCATACGAAGATGATGACGGCAACACGACTTCGAAACGTGTCCATTCAAAGGTTATGACCATCGATGATCGCTATATGGTCATCGGCTCTGCGAATTTGTCCAACCGGTCAATGACGCTGGATACGGAATGCGATCTCGTCTTCGAAGCCCGCTCCGATGTGCATCGCGAGCAGATCAGGCAGGCTCGAGACGATCTCGTTCTCGAGCATTCAGGCTGCGAGCCGGCGCAGCTTCGCAGTCTCCTGCAACCTGGCCAGCCGCTTCGGGAACTGGAGCGCTGTAGAGGGCCGGGAAAATACGCTTTGTCCGAGGTCGAGGATGAGCAATTCACCGACCAGTCCTTACACGCTTTCATGCTCCCATTTTCCGACCCGGAGGAACCTCTCGTGCCCCCCCTGACCCTGTTTAACGGCAAACGAACCCAGCTCAGCAACCCGAGTAAGAAGGTGCTCATCTTCGGAGCGGCGATTCTGATAATCGCGCTACTGGTGGCGGGTGGCTACTACGCAAGCCAACACGTTTCGTGGCTGAATGCTGATGCAGTGCAGGGCTTCCTTGAGTCAACCCGAGGCACCTATTGGGCCCTGCCTGCCGTGTGTGGAATATATGTCCTGGCGGGCATCCTGTTCTTCCCGGTAACAGTGTTATCGGTCGCCGTCGCGGCGGTATTCGGGCCGCTATGGGGGCCGATCTATGGCATGGCCGGAGCGTTGTGCAGTGCAGCCTTGTTGTTTGGCGTAGGCCAGGCCATGGGCGGTGACAGCCTCAGTCGCATAGGCGGTAGCAAGGTCAAACGTGTCGATCAGAAGTTCAAGGAAAGCGGCATCATCGGCGTGGCTGCGATACGGGTGATACCAATCGCGCCCTTCAGTCTTGTCAATCTGGTCGCCGGCTTTTCGTCGATCAGATTTTATCAGTTCATGATGGGAACCTTCCTTGGCATGGCCCCGCTCATGGTGGCCAAGGGTTTCGTCGGAGATTCACTCACTCAGATCGTGATCAATCCATCAGCTCAGAATATAGGCTATCTTACAGGAGGTATCGTGTTCTGGATCGTGCTCATTTTCGCCTCACAGAAACTCGTCAACCTATACCAACAGCGTAAAACATCATGAGTATTCGCGTAGTCACTTACAATATTCACAGTGGTGTTGGCATCGACGGTCAGCAGAGTTACAAGCGTATCGGTGAGTTTCTTGCCGCACGTGAAGTGGACGTCGTGCTGCTCCAGGAGATGGACACCAGGCCGGCAGAACGGGATGGTGATCAGGATATCGAAGATCTCTGCGCCGGTCATTTTTCGCAACTCGTCTCGTCGCCGGCCGTCGCCAGCGAGCACGGCTGGTACGGCAATGCTGTCATGTCCCGCTTTCCGATCAGCTTCAACCAGACAATAGATGTCACGCACGAAGGACGACAACCGCGGAACATTCAGGAAGCGATTGTGCAGACACCAAGCGGACCGCTGCATCTACTCAACGCGCATAAAGGGTTGAAGCGCATTGAGCGCAGTGCGCAGTTCGAGAAGCTGAGCAGTCACCTCAAGCGTCTTGAGATGGGACAGGCGGCACCACTTCTGGTAGGCGGCGATTTCAATGAATGGCAGATCTTTTCCAAGCTCTTGCGACGGGTCAACCGCTTGTTGACGCCGCACCCGGTTGGCGCGACGTTTCCTACACGATGCCCTATCTTCGGTTTGGACAGGCTGTGGTCGGGACCAGGAATGACAGTGCACTCCGCACGCGTGCTCAAAACGCCCGAGACCCGTGTGTTCTCAGATCACTATCCCATCGAAGCCGATATAACGATTGCCAGCAGGGCGGCCTGACCTTATCCCGACCGCCAGGCGTCAGGCCGTATGCTGATCGCTTACGATTTTTTGGGAATGTCTTCGATCAGCTGCAGCCAGAGGGTAGCCTCGCCATCACTGGGGGCACGCCAATCGCCTCGTGGCGAAAGCGATCCACCCGAGCCAACCTTCGGTCCATCCGGCATAGCAGAGCGCTTGAACTGGCTGATCTTGAAGAAGCGGAAGCAGAAGACTTCCAGCCAGTGGCGGATCTCCTCGAGCGTATACTGCTTTCTGGCAGCCTCTGGCACTGTACTCGGCCAGTCACCCTCCGCAGCGTTCTGCCAGGCGTGCAGGGCCATGAACGCGACTTTGGGTGGCGAAAATCCAAAGCGAGTGATGTAGTACATGTTGAAATCCTGCAGCTCATAGGGTCCGACTTTGGACTCGGTCAGCTGGGCAGGCTCATCCGAGTCGACATTGCCAGGTACGAGTTCAGGTGAGATTTCGGTATCCACGATCGAAACGAGTATGTCGTTGGTCGCCGCCGAAAATTCATCGCCAGCCGCTATCCAGCGAATGAGATGCTGAATCAGCGTTTTAGGTACGCTGGCGTTGACGTTGTAATGCGACATATGGTCGCCCACACCGTAGGTCATCCAGCCGAGCGCTATTTCCGAAAGATCTCCAGTGCCGAGCACGAGGGCGTGGTTCTGGCCCGCAAGTCTGAACAGGTGCGAAGTACGTTCTCCAGCCTGCACATTCTCGAAGGTCACGTCGTAGATCTCTTCGCCCCGGCTATAAGGGTGGTCGATATCTTTGAGCATCTGCATGCAGGACGGCCGTATATCAATTTCCTTGCTGCTGACACCCAGACTGTTCATGAGCGCATGCGCATTGTTCTTCGTTTTCATGCTGGTCGCAAAGCCGGGCATTGTGTAAGCAAGGATATTGCTTCTCGGGAGCTTGAGCTTGTCCATTGTACGAGCGGCGACGATCAGGGCATGAGTTGAGTCCAGACCGCCGGATACCCCAATGACAAGTTTCTCGAAGCCGGAGGACTGCAGTCGCTTGGCCAGGCCGTGCACCTGAATGTTGTAGGTCTCAAAGCAGCGCTGGTCCAGGTTGTAGGGGTTACTGGGCACGTACGGATAACGTTCGACCTGTCGTCTCAATGGCAGACAGGCCCTGGCCGGCTTCAGCTCGAACGTCACCCGTCGCACAGCCATCACTTTATCCTGATGGGCAACCACAGCGTCCTGAAAGGTGGTCAAGCGCATGCGATCCTGAGCCAGCCGCTCGAGGTCGACGTCGCGGACCAGTAGCTGCTCCTGGTCGAGAAAGCGCTCAGTTTCACCGAGCTTGTCGTTGTTTTCATAGATCATTGCATGGCCGTCCCATGCCAGATCGGTAGTGGACTCACCGAAGCCCGCGGCTGTGTAGAGGTAGGCAGCCACGCAGGCGCCTGACTGTCTGGCACAAAGATCGGAACGATAGCGTGCCTTATCGACAGTGATGTTGCTCGCGGACAGGTTCGTCAGTACGGTAGCGCCAGCCAGGGCCGCATAGGTACTGGGCGGAATAGGGCCCCAGACATCTTCGCAGATCTCTGCATGAAGGCGAAAGTTGGGTACGTCAACGGCATCGAAAATGATATCCGGTCCGAAGGGGAGCACTTCGCCGAACAGCCTGACTTCGCGCAGCCCGCAGTCCCGGCCTGAACTGAAGTGCCGTTTTTCATAGAATTCTCTGTAGTTTGGTAGATAGGACTTTGGGATCACGCCAAGTATGCGACCCCGATGGATGGCAAGCGCGCAGTTGAAAAGGCGACCTTCAATTCGCAGAGGCGCGCCAACAAGGAGAACGGGCATCAAGCCTTTGCTGGCATCGACAATGCGCTCGAGCGCGATCAGGCAGCCATCGAGCAGGGCTTCCTGCTGGAAGAGATCACCGCAGGTGTAAGCGCTGATACAGAGCTCGGGAAACAGGCATAACGCCGCCTGCTGGCTATCTGCCTGCCTGGCAAGATCGATGATGCGTCCGGTGTTGAACTCCGGATCGGCAACCTTGACTTGTGGTATGCCGACGGACGTCCTGACGTAGCCGTGGTGATAGATATCGTTAAAACGCGTGGCAGACTCACTCACTGTCAAAATCCCATTTCATGTTGTCGGTATCCACGATCGTCGCCTTGCAGGCGCGCTCGAGATGCTTGAGCGTGAAAAGCTTGGTGTCCTCCTCGACACAGGCCACGCAGTCCCGGGGTACTACGATATCATAGTCGCGCATGTAGGCATCCTGGGCTGTGAACAGTACACAGATATCTGCAGTAATACCGGTGAGGACAAGGTGGCGAGCGCCCATGTTGCGCAGAAGAATCTCGAGTGTGGTGCCGTAAAAGCCAGAATGCTTGGACTTGATGACGAAATAGTCGTCTTCGTCCGGCTCGAGCAGTTCGACAAGCTCTTTGCCTCGCACGCCGTCGTGCAGGCAGTGATCAACAATCTGAGCGAAGTTGGACCGCCACTTGCCAAAGTTGTCGTTGACGTAGACGATCGGCACGCCTCGCTGCCTGGCGTCCTGCTTCAGCTTGGCAATCGCTTTCGCTGCAGACACTGCGCCAGGCAACATGGCTTCGCCATCTTCGAATTCCAGGTCATTCATCATGTCGATGATGAGCAGGACCGTTGGCGAATTTTCGGGAAACGATTCAGACATTGGGTTCTCCAAAGCGTATAGAGCAATATATGGTGCAGCGATAGCTGGTTCGCTCAGGCGTCTCCAACCATCTGGAGCGAGGTACGTGGGCAGCCTTGGAGGCGATTGGCCTTGAACGAATAGATGCACTGGTCAAGACGATAAGATGAGGGTTTGCTCAATGAAGGACAGAATCGAAAGTGTGGAGCAATTGATCAGGGCGGCAATCAGTGACGGCCGGTTTACCGACATCCAGGAAGCGCAAGACGCGGTTCAGGCCTGGCTAAAGCGTGGTACCGAGGGCGCGACGGCAGTTGCGGCTTCTCTCAAGGGGGACATGACGGAAGAGGGCGACGCAGACTATCAGGATCAGGCCATGAGAAGCGTGGATGCCTGACCAGGCGCCGCCCGGCAGTCGAGGCTTTATTTCCCCCAGAGGGCTTTGATCACCGACCACCGTGCAATCAGCATGGCGCCGAAGATGAGCAGGCAACCCGTCAGTTGGGCTGCGCTGAGTGTCTCGTCCAGCCAGAAGCCGGCCAGCAATGCTGTAAACACCGGCTCGAGAGTCAGTATCACCGCCGCATGATTGGCTGAAGACAGTGCCTGTGCACGAGTCTGCAGGTAGAACCGCATTGCAGTGGCGAGCACAAGACTCGCCAGTAACCAGCCCCATATAGCCGGTGTCACACTGTCTGGCCAGGTTTCAAATATTGCGGAAATGCCCAGCGTAACTATCCCCACCATGGCGAGCTGGGTAATGGTGAGCGGCAGTGCCGGTAGTAAACGCACAGCGCGTCCGGTGAGCGTAAAATGTATGGCGAAGAGTACCGCCGCCACAGCGAACAGGAGGT
>TARA_R100000306_G_scaffold62465_1_pt1 | contig 47039 bp, 35 predicted proteins | sample TARA_R100000306 | Tara Oceans TARA_R100000306 (sample SAMEA2620824) | marine metagenome | biome: marine biome (ENVO:00000447); feature: mesopelagic zone (ENVO:00000213); material: "saline water (ENVO:00002010), including plankton (ENVO:xxxxxxxx)" | depth 1000 m | reverse complement strand
TGGGCGATCAGACCTATTGGCTGGATGGCACCCGCCGTTTCCAGGGTACAAGTCTCGACACAATAGGCATGGCTGACTTCGGATATGCACTAGTGCTGGCCCCTCAGCCTGATGGCGGCGGCCTGAAGGCCATGGAGATCGCCCCGAGCTACGAACCGAAGCAACACGTCATCGAGCGATTTACTGTGAGCTCGTACGACCAGCCCGCCCGCTACGAGGTTGATACCGTGTACGAGGGCAGCTTTGCCGAGTCCGAGCGAAGTTCGCTAGCCGAATCTGGACGTGGCAAGCTCGAGCAGCAGTACCTCACCTATCAGAAGGATCTCTACAAAGGGCTCACATTGGCAGAGCCGCTGGCCGTGGAAGACGATGTCGCTCGAAACCGCATCGTGATCAAGGAGCGCTATGAGATCGCAGACTTTCTGACTCTTGAGGATGGCTGGCTGAGCTATGGCGTCAGCCCGTACGGCATCGAGACGGTTCTGCAGATGCCAAAGAAGAAGCAACGAACTGGACCCGCTTATATCGGCAGCCCGGGCCTGTACAAGAGCACGGTCACCGTGCAGATGCCTCACGCCTTCATTCCTGGTGATGATGTCAGTTTCCAGAAAGTACTGGACCCAATCAGCTATGACTACTCGCAGTCCGACGATGGCCGGACAATCACCACCGAGCAAAGCCTGCATCTCAGGAGCCATGCGCTTGCAGCTGAGGCCATGCCGGAGCTGAGCACACTGCATGAGTCGATCGCTGACCGTCAGTGGGTCAGTAGCGTGCATCCGGAGAACACGCCGACCGTGGCGTTTCTGCGCAAGGTCATCATGAAATTACAGGAGCTCTAGGGTATGGCTATCAGCAAGCAGCAATTTCGTCTTTTGATTGTCGCAGAGATCCTGCTAGCTGTGGCGACTGGTTTCGCCACTTACTGGCAAGGTTCTCTGGTGGAGAAAGTCCAGGTCTACGCAGATTCACTGGGAACTTTGCCTTCGCCAGATTCATTTGTGGTACTGATGGGGACTACCGTGCTCCTCTCAGTACTCTCTATTATAGCCATCACCGGACTCATGTTATTCAGAAACTGGGCCCGCTGGCTGTATGTCATCATCCTTGCTCTGACTTTTCCATTGACCTTTTATCTCACACCGGTGAACGTCGAAGGGCCATTCGAAACCATCTTTCTCAGCATGGGAGAAATGCTGGCTGGCGCGATCGTGGCACTAATGTTTTTCTCGCCCGTTTCCAGATTCTTCCAGCGGGAAGCCAGCACCAATTATCAGTAATTATCACTGTGAGTGATAAATTATCATGGGCGTTGATAAAGCGGGATAAATTGATGATGCCATTGGTGTGAACCTAGAAAGGTTGAAGCGCTTATTACTATCTTTGCCATCGAAGCCTCTCCATACCAAAGGCACACGAACATATACAGCGTGATTGGCTATCGCTTCAGGCTAAAAAAGACACTGATGAGGTCAGTGATGGCTTGCGCCACCATCATTCGGTCAAACAGGTCGATCGTGGCGGTCTCAGCGAGCTCTCTCAAGCGTTGCTGCGCCATCAACTTTCTGTCCACAGGCGCAGCGATGGTAGCCAATACTCAGCCTTTGGTAGTGACGGTAATCTGCTCACCCTGATTCGCTCTTTCGTGAAATATGAGTAGGTCGGCTGTTAACTCGCTGATATCGACAAGTAACATATGGGGTGCCCCCTGTGTTGCATCGTCGATCAATAAATGATCATTTTTCTGGCGTTTCCGCTCATCTCACTGCTAGAATTGCGCCCTCACTTAATAGCAAGGATGCTAAGAATGATTCGAATAGCCGCAATACTTTTTTCTCTCCTGATAAGCGCCTCAGTGCTCGCCGCAGAACCTAAGTTCGATGCGTCCACGAACGACAGCCACATGAAATCGCTGTATGCAATCGGAAAAATCGCTTCCAAGGCAGATGGTCAGCGATTGCAGAAAATCTTGATCGCCTACGGTATGGGTGAATTCGTCGCCACCGACGGGCCTGTTTATACCTACAACGGCCAACATTCGGAAGAGCTCTTCCAGAAGGCTTACCTGTACTCGCTGAGCCAGTTGAATGGCTTGACGATGCAGGAAATTTTCGCCAAGTACGAAGCTGATAAAAAGGCTGCGAAATAGGCTCTTCGGGTACGGGATGGCCTGAGTCGCTGACACTCTGTCAGACGCTAAACGAAACCATCTTCCTTCGCTGACCGGGCGTACTGTTTGTTCATCAGCTTGAACAGCACGCTCGGGAAGAAGCGTTTGATCCAGAGCCCGTGCATTTCGACACCGCTACCCACGGCGATCTCCGGCTTTCCCTTGCTCAGACCCTTGACGATGACGCGGGCGCATTCGTCGGGGTCCATGCCTGCCGCAATATTGCTGTCAGTCTTGCCGAACGCAGAGCCGTCTCCGGTCACGGCGTTTTCCGAAAGCTCAGTGCGGATGAAACCGGGCAGAATCGTGCTGACCTGAATGTTGTGCTGATCAACCTCTGTGCGCAGCGCATCAAAAAATCCGACGACGGCATGCTTCGCCGCGCAATACCCGGTGCGGAATGGGGCGCCGATCTTGCCAGCTACGGAAGCTGTGATAACAAGGTGACCACCGCCCTGAGCGATCATCTGCGGCAGGACGGCTTTGGTGAGTGCGATCTGACCGAACACGTCGACTTCGAAGAGCTTGCGGTAGGTCGCCATATCGGTGTTCACGCAGCTAGAGCGCTGGGAGATGCCGGCATTGTTGATGAGCGTGTCGATCCTACCAGCTGCCGCAACGGCGTCGGTGACGCACTTCGGCAACGAGGCTTCATCGGTCAGATCCATCGGCAACACGATGCTCGCGCCACGACCACCGGAAACACTGTCGCAAGCCGCCTTCACTTCCGCTAGTGCATCAGCCCTGCGAGCCGAGAGAATCACGGTCGCGCCTTGCCGCGCAAACTCGAGCGCCAGTGATTTGCCTATGCCGGAGGAGGCACCAGTAATCCAGATGACTTTGTCGTTATACATACTGATTATTCCAGGCAGCTGACTATCGCGTCAGTCTGGCAGGTCGCAGCTGGAAACAGAATACTGTTAATCAGTCGGCTTGCTATCGATGTCTTTGACGAGTTTGTCGAAGTCACTCTCAAAGAGGCGATCCTGCACGATACGGTATTTCTCAAATTCACTCTCGGCGTGCTGGCGAGCCAGCCTTGCGCTGATATTTCCGCTATCTTGCAGGATCTCTCGCTCATCGAATTGTAGAAACGCGTCCAGACGCTTCGCCCAATCCTCCATGGTCATGGGAATTCTGCGCTTTGCGCGATCTTCTGCCAATTCGAGATAAGCGTTTACTATTCTGCCTAGCGAACTCAGCTCATCCTGGCTCAAGTAGTTTTTGGCGGTCGCTACATCGGTCTTGAGAATTTTGCCTTCAGGGCCATTGGCCCAACTGGTGAGCCCCATGTTCGGCTTGCTGCTATCCGCGCGTAGCTTTACCAGCTCGGCTGCAGTTATTAGGAATTTCCGAATAACTGAATGATCCGCCAATTCGCCAGCCTGAAAGATCTTTTTCAAGGGTTCGTTGACGGTCGGAGTGCTGACACCGAATAGCTCCGCCATCAGCTTCTGCGTGAGCCAGATCGTGTCGTCTTCGTAGCGGGCTTCGATCGTCTGTTCGCCGGATTGGCCGGTGAAGATCAAAAACTCAGCGGTGCTGTTGCGGATTAGTTTCGTGTTCAAAGCTGCCTCCTTGCAGGCTCGTATATCAATTAGCGCTCGGGCCGAATGATAGCATGGAATACTGTATGCATGGACAGTTATCTGCGGCGGCGCGCAGCGGTATACCGCAGTATCCAAAAACAGATACGGTATCCAAATCAAGATACCGGAGTATACCGAGACCCTTAGCCCCGACAGCATGGAGCGTTTATATTGAACATTTTCTACTGCCACGGCTTTGCCAGCGCGTTCAATCCCGTCAAGCCAAAGATACAGTGCCTCAGCGAGCTCGGTCCGGTTCACGGGATCAATTTCGACTTCATGCAACCCGCAGAGACATTGGTAGAGCGATGCATTGCAGCCCTGCTCGAACACGATATCGATCTCCTGGTTGGCACCTCCATGGGCGGGTGGCTGGCCAATGTGGCCGGATCTCGCGCTGGCCTGCCGTTCGTCGCGATCAATCCAGCCATTGAGCCATCACGAACGTTGATGCGTCACGTCGGCAAAGGTGTGGATCATCAGGGTAGGCCTTATGATCTGGAAGCATCCGCAGTGCTTAGCTATTCGCCGTTTCGCCTTGAAGGCTGTGGACTGATTCTTCTGGATGAAGGCGATGAGGTGCTTGATTCAGCTCAGATAGCGTCTCTATGCAAGCCTGGTCTATGGGCTGGACGACGACTGATACAAACGAGGAAAACACATGTACGACATCATCGGCGACATCCATGGCTATGCTTCAGAGCTGAAAGCGCTCCTCGCAAAGATGGACTACCAGAACATCGACGGCGTCTGGCAACACCCTGAGCGCAAGCTTATTTTCCTCGGCGACTTTGTAGACCGTGGGCCCGGACAGGTGGAAACGGTCCAGATTGCCAAAGCCATGGTCGAGCGGGGACATGCGCTTGCCGTGATGGGGAATCACGAGTACAACGCCGTTGCGTGGGCGACGCCAGATCCCGATAACGACGGGTGGTATCTGCGAGAACATACCGATAAGAATCGTGATCAGCACAAGGCATTTCTCGATCAGGTCGAGGAGGGCAGTGCACTGCACCAGGAATTTATCGAGTGGTTCAAGACCCTGCCGCTGTTCCTCGACATGCCCGACTTTCGGGTGGTTCATGCGTGCTGGCACCCTGAGTATCTCGAAGCGATCTTGCCTTATCTGGATGATCAGAACCGCTTGCTGCCGGAATCCTGGCCGGCTACCGCTCGAAAAGATTCCCAGGCTTACGACGCACTGGAGACCCTGCTGAAAGGGCTCGAAATCACGCTGCCCAATGGGCTCGAATTCCGTGATAAGGATAATTATCCACGAACCAATATCCGGACTCGATGGTGGGACGACAAGGGCCTCACGTATCGTGATCTGGCGATGGTGCCCCCAGAGGTCATCGAAAGGATTCCGCACGAACCAATTCCTGAAGACATTCTACCTGGGTATGACGCGGAGAAGCCGGTGTTCGTTGGTCACTACTGGATGACTGGCGAGCCCGCGCCCCTGACAGATCACATCGCCTGCCTGGATTACAGTGTGGCGAAAGGACCTGGGGGAAAGCTGTGTGCCTATCGATTTGATGGTGGGCAGACGCTTAGTCAGGCCAATTTTGTCTGGGTGAGCGTGTAGCACGGCTTCAGACGCACCAGAGGCGATAAAGTGGAGAGCCGACACTGACCAGTCAATACGGAAAGGCTGCCTCAACACTGCTGACAAAGCCTCGGGCGCGCAGGTTATCAAGCGCTGTCTGCAGTTTCACGACGGTCGATTCCGGCACATCCCGCGTCAATGCGATGTAGAGCGGTTTGGAAAGCTCCGCGATTGGCAGTGCCTCTTCGAGCGCCTCAGGGCTGAAGCCTTCCTCTGGGAGCCAGTAAGGAATCGTTGTCTTGCTCATAGGCAAGAGATCGATGCGACCTGCGAAGAGCTTGCGGATGTTGAGTTCGGGCGTCGAGACGAGTTCGAGGTTGAGCCCGTCGACGAAGCCTTGTGCTAGCAGATAGGCCTGCTTGACGTCGAGAAACTCACCGCCCACTTCATATGCTCTGGCGTCCACGAGCGTGCGCAGGCTGATGTCCGCGCGGGAGCGCAGCTTGTAGAGACTGACTTCATACGGCGCGATAGGACCGACCCAGCGGAACAGTTTCTCCCGCTCAGGGGTCCGGGCGATCGAATAGATCAGGGCATTCTTGCCGTTCGAAGCCATGGAATAAGCGCGGGCCCAGGGCATCACCTCAAATCTGCGAGTGGCTATTTCAGCGTCGGCCAGAGCGGCCTTGACGATGATGGTCGCAAGTCCGGTCACTTGCTTGTTGCTGGTGTAGGTATACGGCGGAAAATGGGCGGTAAAAACCCGGAGGGGTTCCGCTGAAACAGCAATACTCATACAGAGTAAGCAGACTGCCATCAGCGTACGTGTCACAGTCTTCATAGCCAAGCCTCGCGAACAACCAGACGCTGATTTGAGTCTAACGCTTTCGGCCACGGCACTACAAAAGAAAAGTTGTTACAGAGCTCGACAGTCACTCGGGACAGGCTGCGCCCGTTTCGATCCAGCTTTTGGTCAGTTCGCCGAACATTTTCTGCGTACCGGGCGCTGGGGTGCGGCCTTTTCCCGGCTTCCATCCCCAGCCAACAAGGCCATCGTTGGCATTGTGATCAGCAAGCTCGGCAAGCGTTCGGTTGCCATTGCGCTCAGGATCTTTTAACTGAGCGCAGATCTCGGCAACGCTCAGACCAATCCAGCCCATGCTGACGGGCGGCAGATGCCAGGGCGTATGCCCAGGAATGCTCCCTTCACCGCCGACAAATTCAGCGTTCTCAGCACCGTGGCAAGAAGTACAGTGCAGGCCCGGAGGACCAAAACCAGCCTCGTTCCAACGCACGACTGGCGGATTGTGTGGCCTCATGTCATCGCCTTGCATCGGAAGGTTTTCAACGGGATGGCAGTTCATGCAGCGGGGGTGGGTGATGACCTTCGCCATTTCATTGAACAAGGCTTGCGAGCGCTCAGACTGATCTTCGATGTCCTTGAACTCATCGGGCCCCCGCAAGTCTTCTGCCGTAGCGGGTGTAGCGAGAACGATTGCCGAGAATATCAGGCTTGTCATGCGCATTTCAGGCCTCCAATGCTTTAAGGATATTTTGCGGACGCATGGGAATGGTCCGTAAGCGGGCCCCCGTTGCATGAAAAATCGCATTGCCAATGGCCGGCGCCACACCGATGACGCCCGGCTCGCCAAGGCCCACAGGCATGTGATCGTTTGCTACGAATTCGATATCAAGTTCAGGAACCTGATGCATCCGCATCGGCGTGTAGGTATCAAGATTCCGGTCACGAGGCAGGCCATTTTCAATCTCGGTACCTTCGTGAATGGCCATGGAGGCGCCCCACAGGATGGCGCCCTCTGCCTGGGCAAGCGCGCCGTCCGGATGCGCCAGCGTGCCCGCATCTATACTCGCCCAGATATGCTGCAAGGTGATCTCGCCCGTGCCACGGTCCACACGCACTTGCGCGACGGTCGCTATCCAGGTGGGCATGCCGCGCTCCTGACCAGCGGTGAGAGAGATGCCCATCCCCGTGCCCTCCGGAAGATTTTTCCGCTCAGCCCATCCAGATTTTTTCACCACACGGTCGAGCACCTCGCGCAGACGCGCAGCACCGCCCACAGCGTGTGGCGCTTCACCGGCGTTGCGGCCCGTCGCATTCAGCAGGGAACGGCGGAAAGCCGCCGGGTCCTGTCCAAGCTTGTTGGCGATCTCGTCAATATGGGTTTCAACAGCCCATAACGTGAAACCCGGTGCCACCGAGCGCAGGTTGCCTGGCAAGAAGGTTTCATGCACCTTCTCGTTTTTGACAGCGCGAACACGCATCGACTCGGCGGTATACCAGTGATCCGCGCCGCTGATCGAGAATGGATCGATCTTGCCGCCTTTGACGCCCTCAGCAAGAAAGTCAGGCGCAATCGGTGCAGTGGCCCAGCCTGAAGCACAAGCGTGATCGTAGGCCTGCAATGCGCCGTTTTTATCAGTAACTGATCTGACTTTGTGTACGGTTGGCGAGCGGGGGCAGTCGAACCGTGTATCATCTGGGCGAGCCATGACCATCTTGATCGGGCGGCCAATAGCCTTTGCCGTGAGTGCGGCAGGGACCACAAAATCACAGAACAAACGTCGCCCAAACCCGCCACCCAGATAAGACGTCTCGAACACGAGATTTGCCTGGTCGATCTCCAGCGCCTTGGCCACAAGAGGTAGCGTTAGGGACTGCCATTGATTCCCCGCATGCACGCGCCAGGTATCACCATCCTGCCAGACCAGGGCGTTGCCCGGCTCGAGCTGCATGTGCAGCACGGTGTGGGTCTGGTAGATCCCTTCGTGCACCTTCTCGGCAGCATCGAGCACCGCGTCCGGCTCGCCCTCGAGCATGAACAGCGCCCCGGCGGCTTTGTCGTTGACAAGGCGTTCGCCCTCGGCAAGCAGGTCGGCCTCGCTCATATTTCTGCCTGAGCCACCTTCCCAGGTGACCTTGAGCGCATCAACGGCTTTCGAAGCCGCGGTCCAGCTTTTGGCGACTACGACCAGCCAGCCCTGGCAAGTATCTGTAGGATCCTTGAGCTCGACGGTCTGTATGTAGCCTGGGATCTTCTTCGCGGCGGAGTCGTCCCAGTTCTTGACCTTGCTACCAAAGCGAACCGGCGGCATCACCGGCCGGGCATACACCATGCCTTTAACGGTTCGATCTATGCCGTAGATCGCGCTGCCATCGACTTTCGCCGGCACGTCGCGAGCCACGGTGTCCCGGTTTAACAGTCGCCGCTCAGACGCGGGTTTGAGTTTGATCGCCTTGAGCTCATCATCGGTAAACTCTCGGTTGACGGCGGCGCGGGCGACAAGCTCGCCGTAACTGATCGACTGCTCCCCGTGGATCACCTTGCTCGCACGCGCCATGCATTCAGCAGCAGGCACGCCCATTTCGCGCGCGCCTGCATCGATGAGAGCCATGCGCCCAGCTGCGCCAGCTCGGCTGAAAGCGAAGAAATTGTGATTGACCGACCACGATCCACCAGTGACCATGTAGCCCCACTTTGGGTCGGTATCGACATGAACGAATTCGACGTCGTCCCAGTCGGCCTCCAGTTCCTCGGCGATGACCCGGGACAGCGCCGTACCCACGTGCTGTCCCATCTCGGCCATGTGAATGTGCATGGTGATCTTGCCATCGGGCCCAATCGCATACCACACCGTCGGCTGAAACCCTTCACCCATGGATCGTCCGACGGGCACTTGTCCGAAAGCGAGGCCGCCGCCCATAAGACCAGTGGTCACACCAGCCCCAGCCAGGGCGAGAAACCAACGGCGAGTCATCAAGAAATTCGAGTCCTGGGTCATGAGTTGCCCCCTCCGGTTTGGGATGCAGAGGCGAGCTTGATCGCTTTGCGAATCCGGATGTAAGCCATGCAGCGACACAGATTGCCGGCCATGCCCGCAGTGATTTCTTCGTCTGTAGGCTCTGGGCTTTCGGCGAGTAACGCGACCGCCTGCATGATCTGGCCGGACTGGCAGTAGCCGCATTGTGGCGCCTGTGCCTCTATCCAGGCCGTTTGAACCGGATGGAATTCACCCTCGCCCAAACCGGCGGAGGCGGGGAGACCTTCGATGGTTGTGACTTCAGAACCATCGAGTGTAGAGATGGGCGTGACACAGGATCTACGCGCTTGGCCATTGACGTGAACGGTGCAAGCGCCGCACTGCGCAATGCCGCAGCCAAACTTCGTTCCAGTCAGGCCAAGTTCGTCTCGCAACACCCAGAGCAGTGGCGTATCGTCCGGCACGTCGACTTCAACTGCTTTCTTGTTCAGCTTGAATTTGATCAAGTTCTGTCCTCCTGTTGGTGACGCGACGTCAGCAGGGAGAAAGCAAGTTGTCAGCTCTACTAGGCGCGAGACACATGAACTATTTGTAAGGTAATGCGTCGAGATCCACGGAGTCAATTCAGATCGGTATTTATTTACCAGGAGATAGGGCGGGAAGCTAAGCGCTTATCGGTATGAAGGGGGACAGACGCTTAGCCACGGCCGCGTCGTCTGGGGGAGTGCCTGGCTCTGTCTCAGAGCACAGTCCGCAACACCATCTCGGAGGCATTATTGCTGGTGAACAACCCAAATATCGATATGCAAACGAGGGCGGCGTACAGGGTGAGATCGAAAGAGGTAACAAGGGACTGCTTGGTCATTCGTGCTGGGGTCCGGAAGATGGCTTGAAAGTGCGCGCAGGGTACTGCCGGAGTGGTCAGCAAACAACCACTGTGGACGCATCGTCATGGAGTTATTGTTTGCAAGTGTGGGTGACGAAATGTGTTCGGCGCGACGAGCAAAAAGAGCGGTCCTAGTGCTGCCTTTCGAAGGCGGTGACCATCACATCGCCCCTCGTATTGATGTATAAAACACAAACATCCCTTAACGGATTCGGCAATCATCCGGTTCGCCAACGAGAGTTGAGACGAAATGTTGGGGCCGCAACCTTGATTGCGTTATATGAAGACAGAGAGCTGGCAGAAGCACGGGCTAAAGATGAGAAGAACATTCTCCGCAAATAACCCGTTAAATGCTGTCGTGCTAAGGCCTGTCTTTGCGATTAGTCTCCAACCAGCTGCCTCGAAACAGACGTGCTCCGTCTTGAGAGGATGGCGCGAATTTGTACAAGTGATATTCATTTACCGACTGATTCAATTTGTCAGGTTTTGAAACTGAGCAGGACAATCTGCAGGGCTTGTCTAGACTAAATTGATGTCAACGCCATCCCTACCGAACTGGACCAATTTCCGCTGCCGCTTTAGTGCGCTCTTATCCGTGCGGCACGGTCTCGTCAGCATTATCTGGCTGGCATGCTTTTTACAAATCGCGCTGCCTGCCGCCGCTGCAGATCCGCAAGCCTCTGACTCACTGAACCTCATACCCGGCCTACTTGTGCTGCGCGATCGCGGTGGCGCTCTCGATTTCGAAGCTGTCACCACACCCAAAATGCTGGAGCAGTGGCAGGGGGTTGATACCATACCCAATTTCGGTATGACTCGAGATGCCATGTGGCTTGCACTCGCAGTGTCATGGCCGGAGCAGGCCGATTCAAGGTGGCTGTTTCAGATCGTGGCGCCCCTGATAGACAAAATTGACGTCTTTCGCTTTGAACTTCCCATGACGGTGGACAGTATGCAGCGGCAAGAGATGCCCGAAGGTGCGCCGCTGCTCGTTTCTGATCTGTCGATGCTAACGCTTGCTGTTGAAGAACTGGTTGAACGCAGAGGCTCTATTGACGTCGAGCGGATAGAGATGGGCGCACGGCTTCCCTTCGAACAGCGCCCAATCAGTCAGCAAAATTTTGGGTTCTGGATAAAGCCTTCGATAGACCGCGTACAATGGATGGTCATTCGATTGGAAAGTTCACTCAGCCTGCGCGCACCAATTCAGCTGATGTCGGAAGAGCGATTCATTGCTGGAAGCGCGCGTGCACATCTGTTTCAAGGCGGGTTTTTCGGGCTGATGACCATCATGGTGCTGGTGAGCCTTGGCGTATTCTGCGTGTCCCGCGACATGGCGTACCTGACGTATTCCGTTTTTGTGATGCTCACCAGTCTGTTCATGCTGGTCTCGAAAGGCTACGCCTTCGAGTATCTCTGGCCCGACTCGCCAGACTGGAATTTCAGAGTGATTCCGGTAACGATAGCACTTGCATGCCTGATGAGCCTGCTATTTGCCGTCGCCTTTCTGCGCTTGCGACAGAACGCGCCTTTCATATTCAGGCTGGCATTACCCATTGCAGTGCTATGGATACCCCTGGCGCTGTATGCCGCTTTTGGCGACTATCGTCATGCGCTGGTTCTATTAAGCATTTTGATGCCGGCAGGTGCCAGCACGCTTTTCCTTGCTGCTGTCGTTTGCTTGTATCGAGGCGTATCTGGCGCTGCCTATTACTGCTTAGGCTGGTTTGCGGTACTTCTCGGGGGCACCGTCATGATTTTGGTCGAAGCCGGTGTGCTACCAGCTACCGAAACCATGCTGGGAATTTTCCAGACCACCTGCATGTTCGAATACATTGTGTTGGCTTTTGCGCTCGGCGCAAGGGTGAACCATCAGCTACGTGAACGAGCAGCAGTAGCGAGAACCGCCCTTGAAGGCCTTAACAGAGCTCAGCTTGAAACGATCGAAGCGCAGGCGCAGACGAGAGTGAAACTCGAGCTTCACGTCCGTGAAAGGACCCAGGCGCTTGAGCAGACCATGTTGGAGCTAGCCGACGCGAACAAGTCGCTCGAGCTCCTGAGCACAACAGACGAGCTTACACAGCTCAGCAACCGCCGTTCCATCAATGCTACGCTAAGTCGTGAATGGTCTCGGTGTGCCCGGAGTGAAAGCAACTTGACCGTCATCCTGCTTGACCTCGACTATTTCAAGTTGATTAATGACCGACACGGACACCCCTGCGGTGATGAAGTGCTGCGTACGGTTGCCCGCCTGTTGTCTGGTGCAGTACAGCGGTCAGCAGATCTGGTCGGACGCTACGGTGGCGAGGAGTTCATCATCGTGCTGGCTGACACGCAGCCGGATTGTGCTGTCGAGCTGGCTGAGCGCATTCGATCAGCCGTCGAAGCCGCGGCCATTCATTGCGAAGCAACCACGCTCAAAGTAACAGCGAGCTTTGGAATCGCGTCCTGCATCCCGTTGGTAGAGGGTGGCGAGCCGCGATTAGATGGACTGTTCGCTAATTCTGATGCATTAGTCGATGCCGCTGATCGGGCGTTATATCTTGCCAAGCAGCGAGGCCGTAATCAGGTAGTGGTTATGAATGATGAGCCGGATCAGGCAGCCAGCGCCGTCAAAGCAGGCTAAGAAGCCCTGAGGTATCTCTGGTAGGTAGTAAGATGCCTACGGCCTTCTTATCTCCGTCGCACTCCTCGGCTCCCCATGATGCCGCTGATTCGTCACCTTTCCAGAGTTGAACCGCTAGGTCGTCAACTTATGAAATACTCATAAATACGTAATCTGCAGACGTTACAACGCCTCAAGTTCGCGCGAATTCTTTAAACGCCTAACCCGCCAGCCGGTAGCCAATCCACTCATTCTGCGGCTCTGCACCGATTGAGCGGTAGAACCGAATGGCTGGCTCGTTCCCCTCGAGTACGCTCCACTCGAAGCGACCACAGTCTTTCGAAACAGCGATCTTTGCAAGCTGCTGCAGGAGAGCCTGGAACAGGTCGATGTATTCGCGGTAAACGAAGCGGCGATTACACTTCTGTCCCGTCATCTCTTCGAGCACTCCGTTAGCCACAAACTGATTGACCAGTGTGTTGTTGGCGGTCTGGTAGGTCGTCTGAATAAGGTTCTGCATTTCTACTGTAGAAACGATTGGATGTTGAAAGAGATACTCCAGCACTTTTTGCCCGTTGCCGGCTGCACGTTCGAACTCATCTGTAATGAGCTGACGATGACGCGCTCTCAGTAGCAGGATTAGCGCTTCACCCCAAAAACCACACTCATCGTCTACCAAGATGTCGTCATAATCAGGATCGACGGCACGGAGCAGGTATTGACCATTGGCGTCCTTGATGTAGGATTTGAGGCGGTGTCTTCAGGGCTTTGGCTCGCATCCAGGCGGCGGTCGATAATCGCGTCGACTTCATCATTAACCGCAGATCCTCGTGACCAGGCGGGCGAGCTCGGGCTGAGTGGGCACAGCTTCAGGCTCTGGAATTCGCTGGCTACGCCGGTCCGCCCCTTTTCATCAGTCACTCCCTTGCAATAGCCCTGCTACGTCCAGACCAAGAACATCTTTCAGTATGCGTTCGATCACTAAGCGATTGGATTTCCTGACGAGGTACCGCATTCGTACTCCATCGAAGAGCCAGATTAGAATGAGCGTGGCTACCACAGTGGGGCCAAGCCCGAACGCGATAGCCAGAGGCAGTACACAAAAAAAGACAACAGTCGTGAGAGCAAACCAGCTGCCAACCCGACCGAGGTAGATGTAGTGACTCCAGATCAGCAAGAGGCCGGGGAGCCAGGTAAGATAAGCCAGTGAAAGCACCTTCCTTTGTGACGTCCACGCCCTATTGAAGCGCTGGACCTCGTCCTTGCTGAGACTCTCGAAGGCCGCTCTGGTCAACGGTGTCAGCAATGCAGCGATATCTGCTACAGGGGGCTCCGCTATTGCCGATCGCTCGGATAACATTACGCTTGTACGATTTCGACTGGACGGGCCAGGGCTATATCGGCATCGACGAGATTCAGCGCAATCATGTTCTTCAGAATCTGCTCTGCTATCTCTTCATTTCTGCGCTGCACCATGCCTGGTATTCGGAAGGCATCTGCGATGAGCCAGATCAAACCAATGATCAGAACGCAGGAAAGCCAATAGAGGAAGAATATGCCAACTCTGTTCAGATATAGATAATGAAACCCAATAAACCAGAGAAAATAGGTCATACCAGTATTTTTGCGCTTGGCTTCGAATTCCTGTGTAAAAAGATTTCGCTGTTCAGGGGACAACTTCCTGATGACTGCCTGCAGAGCCAGCGACTTGATGGTCTTATCAGTATCAAACATAGGTTTATGGTCCGTCATGATATAACTCCTTGATTTTAATGTTTTATCCAGCCACTATCTGGTCAAATATTGCTCAGGCGGAGTGGGCTGGGCCGCACTATACCCCAGATTCATGACTTGAAGGCAGCCCTATTGCGGGAAAATGCGATGTCGTCCTGGATTGACTGCGGGGACGCCAACTTGAAACACCGGAGAATTTTGAATATGTGGAGTTCAGAACCTGAGTGGATCACCTGGTGCTCGGGTTCTGGTGGGCCAGCAGAGCTGAGGGTGGCGTCTGCGCTCAAAAGCCGTCCTGATGTCGACTGGCAGTGTTCGTCAGCACCGTAAGCAAAACGAACATGCCGGCTTCAAGATGCAGGAGCCTCAGACACGTCGACCAGATCGATGCTGACCGGCAGGCCTTGCATCCCATCTCACTCAGGATTCAAGCAGCTCCAGCACCATCTCGGGCGGCCGCCCGACAACTGCTTTCTCGCCATTGTCGAGAATGGGCCGCTCCATCAGGCGAGGGTGGCTCGACATCGCCTCGATCAGCGCCTTCAGTTGTGCTGGGGTGAGCGGCTCGTCCATGTAGCGCACCACCTGGACATCGAGACCACGTTCCTCGACCAAGCTGAAGGCCTGACGACTCTTGGAGCAGCGCGGGTTGTGGTAGAGGGTGAGGACAGCGGGCATGGTAATTCTCGGTAGTTTGAGTAGGAGGCATTCTACCGGAAAAATGCGCGAGGTTCGTTCGCCTCTTCGAGCACAAAGCCCATGCCTGCCAAGTCAATCAGCCGGCTGACGTCTACGCTTAACCTTAGAGAGGCCCAGGACGCCCATGCCACTAAGGAAAAACCAGACCGCTGCGGGTAGGGGCACGGGGGTTATAGAGCTGTCCAATTCCGCGCCAGCGAGCGACTGTAGGTTGATGCGGAAATCATGCCCATAAGCATTGCCATTGGCATCATTTCCGTATAGGGCTACTGTAATGTAACTATCCCTGAGTAAGGTTGCTCCACTGTTAATCAGGCTTTGACCCTGGGCTAACGCGTCGGCGTCAATAGCGCCTGGCGCGAAGGTCGCTTTCAATGACGTATTGAAGCACCAGTCGTGTGTGGCAGCGAGCTGGTTCGGAGAGCAGTGAAAGCTGTATTGGCTATCCTGAGACGCATAACTGTTATTCAAACTCAGGAAATCCTTTTGATAAGATGAACTGATGTTCAGTTGATCAGAGTTTCTTATCGAACTCTCGGATGGCGACAGAGTCGAGAAAGGAAGAGGATAATCGAAAACGATGTCTATCCAGTTGATACCCCGGCCCGGGGCATACTTCTTTGTCGTTCCAGTGACCAGCGGCGAACCCGCTCCGCCATAGTCAAAGCTAATTTTGCCGCTGACGAGCGGGTTTGCTTCAGTTGAGCCGTAACCAAAAACTCCGTAGTCGCCATGGTGCGCAACCAGCCCGGTGAAGTCCACCTGCATTGTGACAGCGTGGCTGTTCGAAGATAGCATTACCGCCAGTAGCCCCGCCGCAGCCAATCCCTTGTCTTTGATATACACGAGAGTTCCATCCTGTTGATAGTGATTATTTAATTCTTGTTGATTGTAATGGTTGAAGATATGACATGGCGTGAGGGGGACTCAACTCATTCTGCTCGAAGATGTTAAATAGTTCGCTTGGCATAGGAATTTGTCGTCGCCAGATAGCCCCAGAGCGACAAACTCCGCAAGCGGAGGCCGCCGCCCGCAGCGTCAAGCCTTAGAGCCAGGGCAATAACTGCAACAGAGTTGTCTAACAGGATTATAGCAACGCGTTGACAGCTTTAGTCTCGTCTCCCATAGTGCAAAAAGTTAACCCCATAGAGAGTAGAGACATCATAGTGCCGCCTGATCAACCGACCGTTGATATTGTCAAAGTTCACGGCCGGTCCGAGCATGGAATGACCAAACCCTTTCGTTGCGTAGGGGACGACGGTGTCAGTTATTACGTCAAGGGTATTAGCGCCGGTAGAAGGAGTCAGATCAACGAGTGGATAGCCGGCCGACTCGCCTTGGATGTGGCTCGGTGGTTTAGGCTAGCGGCGGAGCCAAATCAAAATTGATTTGGCTATCAGGAGTTAGCTATACTATCGATAAGTGGATTGGGGGTGCCCGGTCGGCGTCATAGCCTCGGTGAGTTTCATCGGGGCTTTTCGCTTTCTGATGAAGGATAAATTTTTAGCCCGAAATCCATGAAGCCGTCTCCGGCCCGCTCTCGCCCTCCATCGCAATAGAATTTTTTATGAAGCGCCTCGAACGCTCGATTCTTTTGCTCCGGCCGAAACACGCTTAAGCCAATAGGTCGCGCAACTAAATCAGCTAACTGCAGACCTGACGACATTACTTTTTTGTCTGCGAAAATAATATCAAAGGGCAACGTCTTTTTACGCCTGTTTCTGCCATCGCAGAGCCTTCGGAACTCAAGCTCGAGCTCATCGTCTTCCTTTTTACCCCGACATTCGACTACCACATGAGTGAGCTGGTCGTGCTGTCCCTTCTCTTCCAGAAAGTCATAAAGCGTTTCAAGGCAAAACCCCAGTGCGATGTGGTAAGGGTTCGAATCGGGCTCAGCTTGAGACTTGAGCCGCCGCTTATCAATTACGCAACTTATCAGGATGAAGTTACTCTTCTCGATAATTTCGGTGAGATGCCCAAGAAAATGAAGCCTCTGCTCTCGACTACGGAAAATATTGAAAGCGCCAGTCTCACGCCGTATTTCGTTCTCGTGCAGAACAATTTGGTCATGACCGAAGTGGTTGAACTTGAATTTCTCCAAGGCCGGAACAACCTGCTCGCTGTAATGGCGCTTGTGAAAGACACAAAAGGCGAGCACAAATACTGGATAACTCTCGTCTATCGACTGCATTCCGTGGTCGCCACTTTCATCTACATAGACTATGTATTTGCTGAAGCGGCTCCTGCTGGTGGAGGGGGACTCGCTCCTGGACTCTTGGTCAAGGCCGCTTCCGTCTACTGAGTCGGAAACGAACAATGGAAGGTGATTGCTATCTGTGGTCATTTCGAATGGGCGATCCGGAAAAGGATATGTAACTCAACGCTATTAGCTCGCACATCATACCAATATGGGCGCACAAGCGTAGGGTCAAGTGAGCTCGCCCTGCGTCTGCCCGACTACCGCCTCAGCCCAAAAACCACACTCATCGGCTCCGCCCCCTCATGCCGCTGATACCTCACCTCACCGAAATACTGAAACGGCGCAGCCTTCCCTCCAGATAACTTGTTCTCCCGAACAAACAGATGAACCCCAATCCCCAGGCGCTCGTGATTAATAATCTCCTGGCCCTTCTTGCTATGCGGCGCAGTCGAGTTCTGGCTTTGCCAGTGGAAGGTGCCATCGGGAGCCCAGGCATCGTGATAGCGATGCTCCTGCGCCTTGCCCTGTTTGTTCAGTGTCACCAGGAGAATATGAGCGCGTTGTTCGTTGAGCGCGACATGGCCAGAATTCCAATTGCCTGGATTGAACTCCCCGCCGAACAGCCGTGGAATCTCTTCACGCTGAAACTGCTGATCCACCGCCATCTGCAAGGGATCAAGCACCTGCTTGAACCGAGCAAAAGTCCGCAGCTGCGAACTCAACTCATCGTCTACCAGAATATCGTCATAATCAGGATTGGCTGCACGAAGCACGTACTGGCCATTGGCGTCCTTGAGGATCTTACGCAGCAGGTATTGGTTGTCGCCAGCATCGTCCTGTCGTTCGATGGCCATGGTGTCGCCGGTGATTGAGCCGGCTCGTTCTGGGCTGATGGCTTCCAGGAGCAGGTAGTCGCCATCGTGGACTGGATGCTTGCCGCCGTTCATCGAGTTGCCGGAGGCTCTGGCGATGAAGTGTCGGGCGGGGTCGAGTTGGCCAAAGGCTTCGCCCAAGTGGCGATATTCCTCTGCGTCGCTACTGGCGGTTCTGAAATGGCCGCAGGCGATTTTGAGGTTGGGGAAGTAGGGCAGTTCGATACCAGGCGCTACGGTAGGCGCACCGGCTGCCAAAGCAGGGTGAGGAATGATCTCAGCGCTGCCTTCAGTGCCACGCGTCGCCAAGCGAGCCTGGTAGTCGGCCAGCTTGTAGTCGATCAGCTCCTGCACCCAGGCGGCGAGGAGGTCCTGCTCACTCGGCTTCACATCAGCTACAGCGCGAAAGTGACCGTCACGAACTTCAAAGAGCCCACCTGCAGCACGCTTACCACCCTCGCCAATCCAGGCTGCGACAGGATTGCGGCGCCAGTAGCTCAGCCACGCTGCCTCCGCATACTTCGAACGATGCTCTTCCGGTAGATCCACCAACAGCGCCCGACGACGCTGCAGTACATCCCACGAACGCCGAGCAAGCGCAGATAAGGATGGGCTTGTCGTCCAGCCATCGAGCTCAAGAAAAGCCTCCAGGAGGATCATCTTGTAGCACTTGCTCATCCTGGTGGTTTCGATCTCTGCCAGAAGACGCCGATGCTGACTCAGCACCTCTTCCGGTGGCGCAGAAGCCGCTTCATCCGCCTCAGGCAAATCCTTGTTGTCTGCCACCATAGAGAACCAGTCGCCATGGATGTCGCGAACCTTTTTCAGGTTAGCCCCGGAGCGATAAAACTCTGCCAGCGTAGGCCGTCGGCCAAGCGTCTCCCGCAGCGCCAGATAGTCTCTCTGCGGACCATCACTATCGAGGCTCTTCAGGAAGTCGATCAGCTTCAGGTCGTAATTCACGAAGCAGCCCGCCGGCAGCTCTAGCTGTTGCCTCTGCGATTTGTCGGCAAACTCAGCCAGACCACGATAGTTCATCGTCTGGCCGATCAAAGCCTGCGGCTTGTGCAGAAAGCTATGGTGGTTACCAATGAAGTCCAGCACCACCACATGCGTCTTCTCCGGCTCGGCCTTGCGAAGGCCACGACCGAACTGCTGCAGGAACAGAATCTTCGACTCGGTGGGGCGCAGCATCATGATGGTGTCGATGGCTGGTAGATCCACACCCTCGTTGAAGAGATCGACCGAGAAGATAACCTGAAGCTGATTGCTCTCGAGGTCTTCAAGCGCCTTGCCACGAGACAGCGCAGAGCCTGTATACACCGCAGCAGCGCTCACGCCGGACTTGTTGAACTGCTCGGCCATGAACTCTGCATGAGCCTTGGAGACGCAGAAGGCGAGGGTGCGGCGCTGGCCCTCTGAGCGCCAGACTCGCAGCGCATGACGAGCACGGCTGAGCGTAGCCAGCTTCACCGAGAGCAGGTGGGGGTCGAACTTGCCAGAACGCCAGGGGATCTCTGTGTAGTCGACGCTCTCGTCATAAATGCCGTGGTAGCGAAAAGGCGCGAGCAGATTCTTGTGAATGCCGCGAAACAGATTGCACTCGAAGACCAGGTTGTCGTCGCACAGCGACAGGATGTCGGACTGATCCGTCCGGTCGGGTGTCGCCGTCAGCCCCAGCAAGAAGCGCGGCGTGAAGTGATTCAGCAGACGGTGGTAGGTGGGTGCAGCCGCATGGTGAAACTCATCCACCACCATGTAGTCGAAGTGCGTCGTCGCGAACTGTTCGAGGTGCGCCGAGCGACCAATGGTTTGTATGGACGCACACAGCACATCGACGTCGACATCCCGTTGCTGCCCCTTATAGAAGCCAACCCGCAGGCCTTCGCCGATGCGCACAAATGTCGCCGCCGCCTGATGCAGGATCTCTTCCCGGTGCGCGACGAACAGCACACGTTTGGCCTGAGAGGCTTTCACATCGAAGGCAGCAAGCCAGGTCTTACCCAAACCCGTTGCCAATACGACCAGACCACGACGATAGCCATGGAGGCGTGACTCATCGAGCGCCGCCAGTGCCTCCACCTGCACCGATGTCGGCGTGGGCGGCTGCACGACTTCATGACTATCTGGGGCGACAGACGTGGCCGGTGGTCGCCTACGCTGCTCATACTCATCGATCCAACGATGCGTGAGGGATACGGCATGTGGATGAGCGAAGAGCTGATTGAACTGGTGCTGAGTCGCCAGAAAGCCATCGTCACCGGGATAGCAGATACGATAGTTCCACTCCAGGCCATCTTTGAGTGCTTGCCGGCTGATATTGCTAGAGCCCACGAAAGCCTCGCCGACTAGGCCAGCATTGGAGCCGTCTTGCCCGAGCTGATGAACGAAGAGGTAGGTCTTTAAGTGAAAGCTACTGCCAGGGGCGCACTCGTAGACTTTGATCTCAGCACCGGATTGCTGCAGGAGCATGAGCTCGCGTAGCGCCTCAGGATCAGTAATGCCGAAGTAATCGCTGGTGAGAATGCGAACATCAACACCGTCGCGGGTGAGGGCGCTTTGAAGATCGTCCCGAAGGAGTTCCAGGCCAGCACGCTGAATGAAGGCCACCGCCATGTCGACTCTAACGGCTCGATTGATGGCATTACAAAGCCAGGGTAGAACATGATCTGTAGGGCCGCCCGTGATGAGCTGGCCAGTGTACTCGTCTGGCTTCCGCGCGCGCTTCACAAGCTGCGCCGACTCAGCCTGAACATCTCAACTAGCGGCACACGCTACCCCTTCTTGCGAAAAACGATCGTTTCCCAGAATACGTCCCTGCGCTGTAGCTTGTCATCGTCTGAGGTGAGGAGGACGGTGTCGAGGCCGAGGCTTTCGCCGTGGGCCTTTAAAACAGCGCTGTTGGTTTCGTAGAAGACACGTTCATCAGGGCTGGGGCCGTGGCCGTGGCGTAGGGTGATGACTAGGAGGCCGTTGGGTTCGAGGAGCTGGGCTAGGACTGGTAGGGCGGTGGTTTGTTCGTCTGGTGTGAGGTGCATCCAGACTGCGGAGACGAGGATTAGGCTGGCTGAAATGCCGCCGTGTAATTCGTGCAGCACTGGTAGGTGCGGGAGTTGGTCGCTGAGCCAGTCGATATTTGAGGTTGCTGTTGCAGCTTCTCCGAGACGCCTTAGTCCTTCAGAAGGTTCAATGGCGAGTACTTGCCAGCCGCGAGCTGCCAGGGCTGCGGCATCTCGACCGCTGCCTGCGCCAATGTCGATTGCTCGGCTAGGCCTCCGACTTGAAGACAATAGGTGCGTCCAAGCAGCATGCGCAGATTCGAAGCTGAGCTGTTGATACTGGTCGAAGTACTGTTGCGCGTTCAGGGTGTACGGGTTTGCCATGAGAGACTCTGCTGCAAGTAAATCAGTAGTATTGCCGATGCAAGCAGCTTTTCCTACCTACCCCAGCTTCTGAGCCATTCGTGATTAGCGGATGCCCAAACGCACTGGTCTCAGGCTTCAAAATGGTCCGGTTACTACCTAATTCATCTCCTCCCGTTTTTCACTGGGATTCTCTGCACAGTGCAGCGACCGCCGTGGTCATAACCAATTTAGAAGATGGTTCATCGGACTCGTGGTACCGCAGAGTGCTGACCGAGAACAAATGTGGACACCTGTGTGGTTGTCCGGCCGTCTAGCAGCTCTTTTAACGTGCGGAAGTTACGTCCTGGTTGCAACAGATGGGCCGAATAACGGCCCGTCGGCATTACCACACCATACTCCGCCTACAGCCCACGATACTCCCTCATCTGCGCAGTGAATTCCATTGCCACGGCTTGGCAAATCTGGTGCAGGGAGGGCACCGCTTGCTCTTCGGTTCTTTTAGCCGCCAAGAAGGCATCTGGCGAGGGACAGGAACTCGCAGATCGCTTCGGCAACTATTATCGTCGCTCGTGCAGGTTTTGTGGTAACGGGCATCTAGGCCAGAAACGGCAAAAATAATGCACGCCGTATCTGTCTGCGTAGTACGATGTTGCAATGGTGATCCACGCTATTGCCACAGAACACAGACTTGACAAGATAGATCCCAAGAGTTGTAACGTTCATAGCGACTCTCACTCTCCGTGATTGAAGATTTCACCACCTCAGTGCGGCACGGCAGACGAAGCTAAAGACAAGAGGAGTCCATATCATTCGTTGCGCTGGACGATGGAGCCATTTTTTTCTGTCAGTTTTCAGTAGGCTTCATCTCACAACCAGTAGTTTGCGATATCCTTTGGTTCGATAGTTAATTGACCTGACTTGCAATCGATAAGATTCCAATATTGATTGGCATTCTGCCAGTTCACCCATTAACAAAAAAAGGCGAGCCGAGTGATGCTTGGTAAAGATTGACAATGGGAACAACTCAAGTGAAGGTGCTAGGTTATTGGTTGCACTTAGATGAGCCGAAAACTGTTCTTTGGGAGAGCGTAAGCATGGCATTCGAAGAGAATTTTCCTTCAAGGAAAAGCAGTACCCGTATGCGAGTTGGGAACAACATCATCGCCGGTTCAAACGAAGCGAAGAAGTCGAGACAAGGCTTAGACAGCGAAGTAATCAGGTGCTCAGCTGGATGCAGCCGGGTTTAATTTATCCGGCGCCATCTCAATGCGCGATCAATATTTTTGAAATTTCCGAAGCGGTGGGGCGGGTCTCCGGCAAATCATCTGTCGGTATTAACTTCAGGTTCGGGGAAAGGCGGGTCTCTTGGGTCTCAGATCAATCAATGCAGTATCGAATCGAGCAGATAGGAAGCAGCCTACCTTCTCAGTGTTCAAGCTTGGGGGTGGATTTTGCTGACTAAATATCCGCTTCGGCTTGTCTTCACCTTGGACGGGTTCCAAGCGGATGTTCTGATTACTGGCGCTGCTGAAGTTGTTAGCTTCTTAGTTATAAAATTTCAAAAATAAAATTACCAGGGTTAGGGTAGTGGCGTGATGACATGGTATGTAATCAAGTGGTGCGCTGCGGTGCTTCTAAGCCTGCCAAGGAGGCTGTATGGCAGTAGGCGTAGAGATCGGAGACCTAGTCGAGTCAAACAAATTCTCAGGCTTTGGAAAAGTACTTTCTGTTGAAACCGACAAGGCTACCGTCGGTTTTTTCGAATCGCCATTTCGCCCTGAGTCGAGGGAGGCAGCGTACCCACACACTTCTCTAAAAAGAGCGCGATTACTAGACGAAACGGTTGTCTACTACAAAGAACCAGCCAATGGCATATTTCTGCGGTGTCGATATGGAGGACAGAGACCGAACGACAAGCACTTGGTGATTGTTCGCCAGGGAGAAAACCGCGAAGTATCAGTTGGTGACGTGTACTGTCTTAACCTCGGTCAGGGTCAGCAGCTAAGCGCATCCGAGTTCCTTGCCGCACGTTGTAACGACGCTCCATATTTTTTTCCTTTCAGGGAACGCTTCACTTCCGCTTACATTGAGCAGCGAGCTGCCTGCAGGTCAATTGCAGCAATACCCAGTAGTAGTGTTGAGTTTGAACCACACCAACTAGCTGTCGTGCGCAGAATCCTGCAAGATGAAGTTCAAAAATATTTGCTTGCTGATGAGGTCGGCCTTGGCAAGACGATCGAGGCGTGCCTAGTAATTCGCGAACACCTTCTTGAAAATAAATCGTCTGCTAACATCATTATCTCTGTCCCAGCCTCGTTAATAGAGCAGTGGAGAGAGGAGCTAAAGGGAAGGTTCCATTTAGGTGAGCTGATCGCGACGGAGGATGAGCCCGATCTGCCAATTGCCATTTGTAGTCATCAGGCCTTCTCTGAATTGGTGGCGTCTCGAGAGAAACCGACCCTCATTGCTGTCGACGAGGCTCACCAAGTAGCCCCACTCGCGTGGTCGGAGAATCACGAAGAGCGCGCATTATTCGGCGCTTATAGCGATGCCTGCCAAAAAGCGACAGTTGCTCTCTTGCTTTCAGGAACGCCACTAAATGGCAATGAAAAGAATTTCTTGTCAATGCTTCACTGCCTCTCTCCAGATGCATATAGGCTGGATGAGGCTGGGATTGAGGCTTTTTTGGCTAAAGTTTCAGAGCGTGAGCGTCTCGGTGGTATGTATGGTGCAATAACACCGGAAACCTCTAATGCGACCATTGAAGAAATCTTGGACGAATTGGAGTCACTTTTCCCGGATGACCCAACCCTCATTGAGGAGGTGAATTCACTTCGACCACTTGTAGATTTCCTTGCTCCTGAAAAGGGTGATGAGCGAGGCGAGAGAATTAAGCTACTTAGGAAGTACATCGGCGAGCACTATCGTCTCCATCAACGCATGTTGCGAAACCGTCGTGATAACGCTGGGCTCTCCTTCCTCTTTCCCGGTTTGGCCGGCTTGACGCGGACCAAGTGGCATGTTGAGGACTCAATTATCACCTTGGACGACCTGATTGACGAATATAGAAGCTCAGCCAAGACAAGTCCTGAACCTTTCCTAGGAATGGACGCCGGGCAGTACTTGAGTTGGATTGATGACCTTCTGGCTAACCCAGATAAAGTTGGTTTGCGGGCCACGACGCTTTTAGAACAGGAGTCTAAGGTTCTTCCAGAGGCTGAGGTAGAGATTTTAACCGAGTTAAGAGAGACCGCAACCATTGAGCAAAACTCGAAAGATCGTGCCCTTATCGAATCGCTGACGTTATGGCTATCGCAGCGTCCAGAGGGGAAGGCGGTAGTTTTTTGTGCAGACCCAAAATCGGCTTCTCATGTTTATTCGCTTCTGTCGAATCAACTAGAGACCATTGTTGAAGTCCATAATCCAGGAAAAGTACCCGATTTTTGTGACTCCGAATCTGACGTCAGAGTGCTCGTATGTGACCCGCGAGGAGAGGATGGCCTCAACTTGCATGGCGGTCAACGATTAGCTTTGCACTACAGCCTAAGCCGATTCTTCAGTCGCATTGAGCAGAGAGTCGGCCGCTTGAACCGTTACAGCGCGAATCTGCGAGGGGTCAGGCCAGTAGAAAGCTTAGCGCTTATCCCTGATCGACCCTGCCTCAGTTCTCGATGGTTAGATTTGCTCGATAACGGAGTAGGCCTCTTTGATGAAACGGTGGCAAGCCTCCAGTATGTTCTAGAGGCTCACCTTGAGCAAACTTGGAAGAAGGTTTTTCAGAGTGGTGATGCAATCTTCGAACATAGTACACAGGAGTTGTCTGGCGAGAATGGTTTACTTGCCCATGAGCGAAAGAGAGTCAAAGCCCAAGAAGAACTGATGGCAATGGACGAGGATGTTGGCTTGGCGCAAAGCTTTGCCGAGCAACTCGAAGACGCTGATGAGGTCGCGGAACAGCATGCGCACCTAATGGCTGGCTGGATTACAAAAGCTTTGAGATTCGACTTGAAAGGTTCTCTAAGCGGTATCTTTCGGTTTGCGTTTGCTGGGGAAACTGCAAGAAAGGGCCGAACATTAGTTGATTTGAAATCATTCTTGAATACCTGCCTAACCGGTATCGATTTTGATAATGGATACCCGCCTTCAACTCAGCCAATGAGTGCTTCTAGGAGTGAAGTTGCCGATAAACATGGCGTGTTTCCGTTTCGGTACGGACAGCCGTTCGTTGACTCAATATGGCAACTCATGCAAGAGGATTCTCGGGGAATCGCGAGTGTCTTCCTCCGGATTTTCGATAAATTGCCCTCACCTGAGCCTAGAATATTTTTTAAGCTTAACTGGCTTGTAACCGCTACCAGTTCATCGGACGATTTAATGCACCAGCGCCGTGGAGACGAAAGCTATCCCCCGAAGATTATATCTCAATGGCTTGGCGAAGATGGTCAACTTGTGTCTGAGCAACTGCAAGCCATATTGGAGCGACCCTATGAGAGTGAGGGCAGGGGCGGCGGGTATCAAGATCTGAATATGCGGGCTAGCGTTTGGCATGAGATTGAAGAATTGATACCTGCCGAAGATTGGAAAACGACAGTATTCTCTGTTGAGCAGGCGGGCTTGGAGAGGGTGGTAAGAGAAATTGAGATAACTGAGGGTAGAATGGCATCCGAGATGAGCGTTCAGTTGGTTTCGGTGCTCTCAATTGTGTTGTGCAGTTTGGAAACGCTCCAGAGAAAAGGAGCTAACTAGTGGAACGGCAATGGTTCGCTCTAAAACAATCTCTCACAGCATACAACGATGAATTTGAGAAGGAAGTAAGTGAACCTTATTTTCTGCGCCTTCTCAAAGTTGTGCATGATCCATATGCAGGACCATCCGATAAAGTAAAAGCTTGTCAGGACGCACTTTGCTGCGCTGTTGCACATGGAATTGGTGATGCATCTCTTGAACTCCCAAGCGTCCGGGTTAAGGATGTCCAACTTGATCAAGCCAGTCTAAGGTTTAACCCCCTTACAGGCCGTATTTCCTTGCGCGAATACATGCTTTCAGACGACCAGTTAGCGGTATATCGTCGGGAGCAACGGCGGTTCTTGTTTCAGCCCAACATCGACGTGGCACTATCCAAGGCACTGAAAAGTGAATCCTACGTTCACTACAACGGACTAGGGCAGCAGGCAGCTGTGAGGACAACGCTGACCTCGCCTGAAGACAGCACTCTGTTTATTAATCTTCCGACGGGGTGCGGTAAAACTTTAGTTGCACAAGCCTTGGTCCTTTTCTCTCCAAGCCACAAAGTCAATTTAATCGTTGTGCCCACGGTCGGTTTAGCAATAGAGCAGGCAAATAGGATCAAGGAGTTACTCGCTCAAACAGGTGCCGATCATGGAGGGCCGTATGCTTGGTACGGGAGTCAGAACCCTGATGAGCGACAATCGTTACTGGAGAAAATACAAGCAGGAACTCAGCGAGTTTTATTCTGCTCTCCGGAAGCCGTCACGGGTTCGCTATCTCCTTATTTATTCCAATTGGCCGAAAACGGGCAAATTGGCTCGTTGGTTGTTGATGAAGCGCACTTAGTCGATGCATGGGGGGCGGAATTTAGACCGGAGTTCCAAATGCTAGCGCCACTTGCGCAATCTTTGCAAAGGGTTTCAAAAGCAGGCTTCAGGAAAGTGCTAATGTCCGCAACCTTCAACCCGGACACGTTAGATACTCTTAAAAACCTATTTTGTAGCGCCGACAAACTTGCCATAGAGGTAAACGGAAGCTTCCTTCGGCCAGAGCCGAGCTACGATATTGTTAAAACAGAGAGCCGAGAAGAGCATCGAGATAAAACTCTTGAGGCTTTGTGGACGATGCCGCGTCCTTTAATTCTATATACCACGAAAGTTGAAGAGGCGGAGTCATGGCATTCGTTGCTCAAATTTGAAGGCTTTCAGAGAGTTGGACTGTTTCACGGCGAGACCAATACTCAGCAGCGTGAGCGGTTGATCGAGGCGTGGCATAAAGGAGACCTTGACGTGATGGTTGCAACATCGGCATTTGGGGTAGGGATGAATAAGTCCGATGTTAGGTCAGTTCTTCATGCAGCAGTACCAGAGAATTTAGACCGGTTTTATCAGGAAAGTGGTCGCGGTGGTCGGGATGGTAACGCAAGCTTGGCCAAGATGATCTATTACCCTGAGCAGTTGGAGGTGGCGCAGAATCTTGCGACAAGCAAACTCATTACCTCAGAGCTAGGGTTGGTGCGCTGGAATGGGATGCGACGAAACGCTCATCAAAGTGAGGATGGTTATTGGAAGGTTTCTCTGGCGACCCTGCATAAAGGTTTAGACAGGAATAGTAAACGCAACAGGTCTTGGAACTGGCGGACTTTGCTGTTAATGCGTAGAGCAGGACTGATCGATATCCACCTTAGAGCCTTCTCACCTCCAGTATTGCTTGATGGGGAGGAGTGGTCTTCAGAAAGTTATCAAGAAAGGCTTGAGATCTCATATCGCGAGTATTCAGAGATAATAGACGTCGAGATCATTGAAGACGGCCACAAAGATGAGGGCTTTTGGCTTGAGGTAGTTAACCCGAGGCGAGACAGAGAGAAAGATTCACAGCGCAAGGCATATAAGGCTTTGGAGAAGTGGATAAAGAATCCACGAATTAAATTGTGCGAGCACCTCGGTGATTTTTACACACATGAGGGCATCGCGCCCGAGGTTGCCTGTGGCGGATGCCCAGGATGCCGGTTCGATGGTTTAGAACCTTTCTCGCCTACCCTTGGATTTGCCGACGAAGTTACTGGGTGGCATGCCGCCTACGGGACCACAGAACAACGATTCGGATCGAGCGTAACGTTCGTACACTATTCGCAGTTGTCCAGTCCTCGGGTCTTATTGCAGGAGTGGAGGCACTGGATCAGTGATCTCCTCAATAAAGGCGAAATCCAGGCTGTTCGCGCACATCAGGACACGTTAGAGCAACTACAAAAATGTCTTCCCCCTGGAATCCGAAAGTTCTGGTGTTCAATCGACGAAAGAGAAGATGATTCGCGGTGGGCTGAACTTGTTCTTTTAATGCCACACGAGACCGAAATTCCGGATCTTGGCTTCGTTGACTCTCCTCGAATTGTGGTGGCCCCTGACAATATTCCTTCAAATAAAAATCCATACCGTAAGTGGTGGGAAACTAACCAGTACAGTATTGAATTAGAGCATTTCGTTAGGCAGTTAAGCTATGTCCATAATTAATAACGCTCACGCAGGCAGCAGTGTTCGTTTGCTCAACCTTATCGACAGAGTTCTTTCTCGTCGAGAGGGAAAACCGATTGCACGTGGGGAGTTGATTGAAGCTTGCAGGCCTGAATCTCTACCTGGAACCGATACCGCAGCGAAACGTTTTGAGTGGAATTTAAACTTTTGGATCGAAGAGGGTTTGTGGGTTGAAGACGACTCCGGTATCCACATGCCGTCAGATGTTGAGAGTGGTCAGGCTTTATCAGGTAGAGTTCTGAGTCTAATAATAAAGAATGCTTCAGAAACTGACATAACGCAGGGTAGTCGCACGGAGCCTCTCTTAAGAAATATTTGCTGCCTGCTCGCTCAAGATAGGTACACGTTTTCTGGGGGAGAAGTTCTCAAATCGGGTGCGGCAGGTAATTGCGCGGAAGCCATAAATAGTCGGTTGCCAAGTTCAATGTCAATCAACGTATCAAATGAAGCCTCGACGCTGCTTGAGTACGGAGATTTTCTTGGTTTCCTTGAGCCAATCGAAGACAGCCTCATTGTTGATCCAACCCGGGCAGTGGAATCCGTCTTGGGTAAAATCTTCTTAGGAAATAAAGATCTGCCTGCAAAGGAATTTTTGGTATCGCTCGGAAGATATTTGCCGATACTTGATGGCGGTATTTATCGGGAAGTTGTTGAGTCGCTGATGTTGGATAAAGGATGGACCAAACCACAGTTTCCGCAAATAAGCTCAAGTTTGAGCCATGCGCTCTTTCGATTGAACCTAGGGTCAAAGATAACGTTGGAGCAACGTTCCGATGATGTGAATAGTATCTCACTGGTATTGCCCAAAGAGAAACGGACGGCAAGCATAATCAAGTATAGGGAAGCATAGTTTTGAGTCTCATTTCTTATTGGCCAAATGATCGCGATATAGAAAGGTGTATACGAACAGAGGCTGAAGAGTTATCGGAGCATACCTTGTTGGCTGTTCACGAACCGATGCAGCTTGTAAAGAGGACGAATGCAGGTTCTGAGCAATGTACCGAAAGCGATCTACTCGACCATTTTCTTGAGGTCGAGCGCCCCATTCCAATTATAGGAAGATCTGGAGTCGGTAAGTCGCACCTAATCAGGTGGCTTGAAGTGCAGATTAAATTAAGAGATGAGTCTTCTAATTGGCACATTGTCCGTATTCCAAAAAACGCAAGCCTGCGGCAAGTTCTTGAACTCCTGCTTGACGGTCTGAAGGGTGAAGATTTTGAGAAAGCAAGAAAGAAGATTACAACCGTGGGTGCGGGTCTTAAAACAGAAGAAGTTGCTCGCCATCTGCTCACGTTCATGGAGGATCTGCTGCTTCAACTTAGTGAGAAGGCACAGGCGGAGATTGAGCAATACCGGGTCAATAACACCAAACCAGAGCCAGACGAAGAGGCACGTTTAAGAAATATTAAGAGGCATACAGGGAAGTCCGGTCTACAGTCATTGATTAATGACTCAGAGTATAAAAAGTACCTCCTTTCCCCCGACCATTGCATTTTTCAGTTCGCTCGTCGTCTAACTAGTGGTGCTAGTGATGAGGAGATTTTCCGGAACAATTATCGAATAGAGTCTAAGGACCTAGACTTTAACTACAACCTAAGTGATTTGTCCTTAGGTGCTCGAGAGTATGTTCGAAACTCGCGATTGAACACTAGTGAGGACTCTAGAGTATCTGCAGCCAAAGTGCTAAATGAGGTTCTTGGTGAGGCGACACGTCGAGTCTTTCAGCATTTTTTTCATTTTAGTGGCGGATCGTTCCAAGATCTTTTCAAAGATATTCGAAGAAGCCTCCACGAGGACGGCCAGACGTTGGTTGTTCTTGTAGAAGATATGGCTGCCATTTCTGCTATCGAAGACGTTCTTCTTGACAGCTTACTAGAAGAGGGGGTGAGAGATGGAGAATCGAGGCTATGCCCTCTTCGATCAGCAATAGCAGTTACCGATGGATATCCAGGCTACTCTCGGCGTCAGGGGACTATTTTTACTCGAGCGCGCGCAGAGTGGTTAATTGAAGAGTCCATTGGTACGGAAGAGCAAACATATCTGAGGATAATTGAATTCTGCAGTCGCTATCTTAATGCAGCACGGCATGGATCAGAAGTTCTTCTATCCTCCTGGGCCAACGGAAGTTCTGAGTCTTGGCCAGAAATTTGGCAGGATCCGGAGGCCGACAGACAGCACTTGGACGCGTTTGGTGTCGCCCAAACTGGAATCCCACTTTACCCTTTCAGTCCGGCAGCGATACGGGCATTGGCTGACAAGTTCTGTAGAGACATTGACGAGCATTTGCAGTTCAATCCGAGAGAAGTTTTGAACCAGATACTACGCACTGTGCTTAGAGGATACCGCTCAATATGTGAAAGAGGGGAGTTTCCTCCCGCAGGGTTTGCTGGGGTGCAGATTGGTGGGGCGTTGCGCGGCGAAATTCATAGGCTTGGCTTGAATGACCCTGGGCGAGCAGAATCCTTGGCTGCAATTTGGGGCTTTAATTCTCGCGACTACGGCGAACTGCAGAAAAAGCTGAGCGCCGATGTGGCGTCTGAGTTCGGCCTGAATGATTTTGCAGAACACCTTACCAAAGGCGCTGTACCAGACACGAATTCGGATCCGGCCCAATATCCACGTATTGAGCCTACCCCCGGACCGGCTGCGGACCCGAAGCGTGTTCATCCTCAGGCCCCCTCGTCGGAGTTGGAGCGATTGGAGTTGGTGTTAGATAAATGGCTTCAAGGTACGCAAGAGTTAGGTCAGAATGAAGCCAAGGTCATACGGAATGGCCTAGCTGCCATGTTAGAAAGATACTCTAGGAACTCATGGTTGGGAGTTCGAGAACTGCCTTCCCTAAAACAAAAAAACACGGGCAGAGTTGCCGTAAATATACCCAATGCACAGGGGAACCTGCCCATCAGCCAAGTTTCCTTTTTTGTGGAAGGCGATTTGAAGGATAAGTCCAAATCAATACTGGTTTATCACACCTCGCTCGCACTCTTGCGGTATGACCATCATAGTTCGAAAGGCGACCCCAGCCTCAAAGGTTGGCGATACGACGGTGGATATAATGATTTTATCCACTACCAAAACTTTGCTGCGACTTGGGTTCCATACGTAGAAAACACCCTCGTTAAAGGCGTCAGATCAAAGGTTGAGGAGAGGCTAAAATCCCATCTCGAATCTGCGCTCGCCGTGGGTTGTTTTTCCGACTCCGATAGCAACAGACATAAAATCCGAAAACTGATCGATTCATCTGAGACCGTGCGCGATAGTCTTCCAGATGCTGCCTGCGACGCAATTGGTAACCTTCGACAAGTTGTACTTGCTGACTGGGATTCTCTTCGTTCTGGGTGGTTGGACCTTGTCGCCTCAAATGATCACGGCCTGGAAGGAGATATAGTACTTCGTGCTCTCCGGGGAAGTGGTTCAATAGAATTATCTAGAAACATAAGACAGCAAAAAGAGCAAGCATTAAAAGAATTAAGCGAGACGAATCAGAAATTAGCGCTTCTTTCTGACTGCAAAGACAGTGAAAATTTCTCTCTAGCTATAGAAGAGCTAATAAGCTTGGTGAGAGATCTTCAAAAGGAAGGTGAGTACCCCACGTCAGAGCAAGTCCCCAGGGCTAAAACGCTTATAGGGAGGCTAGAAGGGTTATTGGAGTCAGGACACTGGAAGCCTGTACGCGAGTTGGTTGGCGTTTTCGAAACTAACGATTCGGCCAAACAACTTAGACTTCTGAATTACCTTGATGGCGCTGCTTTAAAAAGAGTCTCGCATGTTTTGGAGGTGTGGCAGCAGGTCTACAGTATCGTTTTCCCTCGGCTTCAGAATAAAAATGAATCTTGGGGCGCTTCAAAGTTGGAGCAGGCTTATGGGCGAATTGATGAATTGATTGCCGGTCTGGAAGTCGACGTGCGAATGGTGAGAGGTGATTCTGATGTCAACTCTTAAGGAGCAGCTTCAGTCTGTAAAAAACGAGTTAGAACTGGGTAAGCAGGCCGAAAATTCAAGGCACATCATTGAAGAGTGCGAAGTAATCTATGAAAGATTGGTGAGGCCTCACGACAAACTGAGAAGACTAATTGCGGAATTCAAAATTCTGCAATTATTGCCTGATGAGCACGTTCAAATGCTGACGTCATCTGAGGATATTACGAACCAGAGTGCTAAGTGCATACATAGCATCGAGAGTTTCAAAGCGCTTTGGGAGACGAAACGCTATCAAGCTCGCAGTCATGATGAATTAGCAAACGCTGAAGCGAGCCTTGAAACGCTGGTAGAAACTTTTGGGCAGGCAGTTCGGGAGTGTTGGAAGCTCTGGGTAGAGCAGATAACTAGCAGGGTTGCTGTTGAGAATATCAAGCTTGAAAGCCAGAAGAGTCTGCCTGGCCTAGAGACGGTTTATAGGAGTTATTTAGAGAGCCAGAACCAACTCAATGGTCTGATTAAGCGCATCCCGAGTGAGCCCACTGCAATCGATACGATCAATAGTTTGTGCGAGCGGATGGTCGAGCTAAAAAGCGAGATGCAATGGGATGTTGATCCGGAGGTTGCCGCCTTTTTCAATCGCTTGGATCGGGATCCCCAGGCTAAGGTTCCGTTGTCGCTGCTTTCAGCAAAGGTTATGGCGTGGCTTGAAGAGCACGGATACCTTGATCAATTCGTAATCCAGCGTCGCGGTACAAGGCACTAATGACTCCAATTTCAAAGCTTCAGCTTTACCTCGACAAGCTCGAGGAAGAAGAAACGAAACTTCTCTCTTGGGGAGATACCGAGGGCTTCTTTACGAAGTCTGAACTCATGGATTTGTTTGAAAGTACGAACCCGGGGTATGACCCCGAAGACGTTCTTTTCGATCTGCTTGATCATGCGATGATCGTACGGTCGCCAGATCCTGACGGAAGGGAAATCTATCGCACACGGATGGGCGAAGCGGTACATCTTTACCGAAATCTCCGTCAATGGTTTTTAGGAAAACCAATCGACCAAGCTCGCACTTTAGTATCAGATTTCCGATTCGTCCGGCGTCCGCGCAGTTACCCGTTGAGGGAACTGACTCCCGAGGCATTAATATCTGAATCTAAGCATGAGTTTGGGCTAGCAGCCAATGAAACGGATGCGATTCAGAGTCTATTGCAACCTATGGAAAGCTTCCGTCTTGCCGGCTTTCAGGAGCGATCCTTCAAAAGAATCATACAAGCATGGCGACATCACAATCGCAGTAATGGTCCTCCCTCAGGGACAATTGTGTGCGCTGGAACTGGTAGCGGGAAGACGCTCGCATTTTATTTGCCAGCCATGACCGAACTTGCGGATGACTTCTGCAGTAATTCCGAAGCCAGGGTAAGAATTTTGGCGATCTACCCCAGGAAAGAGTTGTTGAAAGATCAGTTTATGGAGACTTGGGAGCAGAGCCGGAAGCTTGACCCGTTACTCAGCTCCAAAACCGGTCGAAAGATACGGATTGGCGCCCTCTTCGGCGATACACCTTTTAGCACTAACGATGCAAAGAGCAAGATTCAGAAGCAAAGGAATTCGTCGCTTGATTTTGACCTACTCCGCTGCAGGACACGTGACTGCTCTGGAAAGATGCGTTGGAATCAAGATCACATCGCCCAAGGGAAAGAGGTCCTGACTTGCTCTAGTTGTAACCACTCGGTAGGTGAAGATGAGATCGGTTTAACTCGTCAAACCCTACAGAAAAAGCCTCCCGATATATTGTTCACCACAACAGAAATGTTGAACCAGAATTTGGCAAATCATTACCAGAACCATCTGTTTGGCGTGGGACCGAGCAAGGGACCGACACTGGTGTTGCTGGACGAGGTGCATACCTATGGCGGCAATACGGGAGCGCAGGCAGCCTATTTGTTGCGCCGTTGGATGCAGTTCGCTCGTTGTCGGCCTCATTTTGTTGGTCTTTCCGCAACACTCGCTGACGCAGAAAACTTTTTTGCAGAGTTAATTGGAGCCCAAACCAAGAATGTAGAGCTAGTAGAGCCTAAATCCGATGAAATGGTTGAAGAGGGCAGTGAGTACATGCTCGCGCTCCGCGGAGACCCTGTATCTCAAACATCGCTTCTATCAACCACGATCCAGGCTAGCATGCTCACGAGGCGAATTCTGGATAACCGAGATAAGGTGTCGAAAGGTACCTGGGGAGAGAAGTGCTTTGTATTTACTGATGATCTGGATGTAAATAACAGACTCTACCATCAACTTGCTGACGCTGAGGGATGGAGAACTTCATGGCGCGGGTTGACGCCTAATCGAGAACCTCTGGCGAGCCTGCGTGGTCCTAACTCCCCTACAGCGAGTGATCCCAGAAGAAAAATAATGCTTGGGCAAGACTGGAGGATTTCTCAAGATATTGGGCATTCCATCTCTGTCGATGATCGGGCCAGAGTCGCTAGGACGTCCAGTCAGGACTCGGGTGTTGATGTTGATGGTGAGATTATTGTCGCAACTGCATCTCTCGAAGTTGGCTTCAATGATCCATCAGTTGGCGCTGTAATCCAGCACAAAGCGCCCAGAGATGTTGCTTCCTATATGCAGCGAAAAGGCCGTGCGGGACGCTTGAGAAACATGCGTCCATGGATGTTAGCTGTTTTGTCTGAATTCGGCCGCGATCGGGTTGCTTTTCAACGCTATGAAGAATTGATAAGTCCTGAAATAAAACGACAAGGCTTGCCAATAGGGAATGGCCATATCCAAAAGATGCAGGCATCGATGGCTGCGCTGGATTGGCTTGGGGCGATGTTGGGCCGAGGTTCTATTTGGTCAATTCTGAAAAAGCCGTCAAAAAATGCTGCATTTTGCACATCACTTCTGGAACTAGTCGATGGGGTCCTAAGCGAAGGTAAGTTACAGAATCAATTTGTAAGCTACATACAAAAAGCACTTCGTTTAGAGGGTGCGGAGAGCCTTCAGAGAATTCTTTGGTCACCGCCGCGCTCCATTATGATGGAATTTTTACCGTCATTGCGCCGCAACTTAACAACTAATTGGCGTGAATTTGGCGTGGAATGGGCAGCTTTGAGGGAACGGCGGTCACCGGCACCTGAGTTCATACCTGACGCGCTATTCAGTGAACTCAACATACCTAATTTGGCCATTGCGTTGGAGCGTGGCCGGGATCGTCACACCTCCTGGGAGTATTTGGCCTTCATTCAAGGACTGAAAGAGTTCGCTCCTGGGAGAATTTCAAAAAGGTATGCTATTGATAGCAACTACGAAGCCGATTGGCTCGTTCCTGAAAGCTTTAATCCTGCAGGTGAAGAGAGCGTCGAAGTTGATTTCGACGTTCATTCGGCATTCGGGCCCTCGCTTATTGAGGAGGGATTTGTATCAACCCGCGAAGGCAACTACATACCGATTTACAGACCAAGTGAAGTTAGAACGAAAGCGCTTGATCCCGCATTAAATTTGACTGAGAGAAGTAACGCCCAGCATAGGTGGCAGGCTTTCTATCAGATTGCTGAAGATACACCAATACACAAACCGCCAACCGGCAGTTGGGACAAGTATCTTTCTGACGTCACCTTTTGTACTCATCAACAGATGACGCCGCTGGATATAACCCGATATACGACAGGCTCGAAAGCCTCCCTCCGATATAAAAGTGGGAACAGGTCCCAAGTAGCTTTTAATTGGGTTCAGGGTGGAAAATCCGTCGGTATTGGAACGAGGCAATGGGTAGACGGTGCTAGATTTCGCTTTCGAATCGATGAGGAGCGTCTCTTCCAAATCACCTCCTCATCAGAGGTGCTTAAGAGCCTTCGACCAGTTTATTTTCGTTACCTCGTTGAAAACATAAAATTTTTTGAAAATGAGGTATTTCAAGCAGGCTGGGTCACTGAGTGCTATCTGGCCGCTTTGGCCGAAAAGATCTCGCTTGTAGAAAATGGAACAGAGTTGTCGATTCGCGACGCTATTCAAAACTTAGGCAGCGAAAATGGACGCTCTAAATTACGTTCGGTCCCTTTGAGTCTTTTTCAGCCGAGTGATCAGGAAGAGGCGAGTGAAGAGCAAGAATTGCAGAGGGTACTAAGGTCACTACTCGCAGACCAAGACATAATTTCGGATCTCGAAAAATGTGCAGAAGCTTTGTGGAAAGATCCGTTGGAACTCGAAGGTTTCTTCGATTGGGCGCGTGAAGTCTTAGGGAATACATTGGCAGCAGCCGCGCAACAAACACTCTGTTCTCTCCTTCCGGATGTGGACGAAAGGGCGGTCGTTTGTGATTCAGAATGGGAAGGCGCCGATCTTTCGGTTTGGATGAGTGAGTCTGAACCTGGAGGCAGCGGTGTTGTTTCTCGACTTAGTAGAGTCTATCTGGAAGATCCGGTAAAAGCGTTAAATGTTTTTGCTCGGTCACTGGAGCCAGGACACTACGAGCAGATCGATTATGATCTATACGCGTTACTTCAGTCAGTCCTTTCAAGTTCTCCCTTAACTCAGGCTTTGGACGGAGTCAGGGGCGCAGAAAATCACCAGCAGCGCAGATTAGCAAACAGCGACCTACACAAGGCACTTAAGCAAGAGGGGTTCTCCCTATCTCACAGTTTCGTGACCGTTTTGTACTCTCGTATTTTGAGGCCTGCGAGCAATAGCCAAACTGATAGTGAATTGAAGCGTTTGCTCAACGAATGGCGTGATTTGGAGGAAGATAGTGGTCTCGAATGGCCTCTTAACATTGCAGCCCATACTCTTGCTAAGAAAGACCTAGGGTTAAGTGCGGGCGACGATGAGGTGTTTCGACGTTTTTGCAGATATCAAGGACTGCTTTGGCCGAGAGGGCATGACATCCGACAAGCCGAACTCAACTACTACAGTCCCTTTCATGGTAAGCCTCTAGTCTCAGAGCGACTGTTGGGCGCTTCTCTTTTTGCAGAGGATTCCCCCCAGATCTTCGTTTCGGGAGAAGATTGGTTAGCGCAAACACACGAAGCATTGCGGAGAGTAGGTAGGGTTGATTTGTGCGTTCCTCGTGAACAGTTGGATGACATTTCAAGCATGCTTGCAGAATTGCAACTACAACCTGTGGACCTTCTGGGGCTATACCTTTACCCCAGGGTTGGCTCGATAAGGCGCTCTCAGGGAGATGTTGTATTCCGGGTTGAGCTGGCAGAGGCATTACAATGAACAACCAGCGTCAGATATTTCTGCATGGCCCGTTAGGCCAGCGTCAGTTCAGAGAGGTTTTGGGAACTCAGTTGGCAGGGCTGATAATAAAACCTGAACCGATCTGGTTAGTCTCTCCATGGTTGAGCGACTTCCCTTTGCTAGACAATCGGGCGGGGGAGTGGGATGCGTTGAATCCTAGTTGGGGGACTCGTGAAATAAGCTTCAATGAGGTGCTTGCATGTGCTGTAAACGAAGGATGTGTTTTGCGGTTAGTTACGAAAAACGACTCAAAAAATGCGAGCTTTATTAATCATCTAAGAAACCGTTTGCTGTCCTCCGCTAAGTTCTATCTAAAGAGAAACGATCCGGTTCATACGAAAGGCCTTCTGACCCGACACTTCTTCTTGAAAGGTTCTATGAACTATACCTTCAGCGGTGCCAACCGTAACGATGAACACCTGATCTTGACTAGTGACAGGGATATGATTTCTGAGGCGTTTATCGAGTTTAAAGGACAGTATGAATTTGAGGATGAGGGATGAGTGAAGCGCCGATTTGGTTGTCGGACTTTTTCCATGCTGACAATAGCATATGCTTGGAGTCAGTTTTAAAAGGCGACTACGACCAGGTATATCAAGGTCTATTTTCCCCACTCGTTGTGCCTGCCAGCATGGGGCAGTGGCCTTTCGTTTTGCCATTGAAAACAAAATCTGGTCGCGAATTGTTCTTTTATGGTGGCGCTCAGAATGCAAGGAAGCTATCTGAGTTAGGCAGCGTAATGCGCGCCTTCCTCGGTACAGCTGATGTTTCTCCGGATCTCCCCGTAATTAAGCAGCCCGAAACAATTGCCGAGCAGGCTTTGCTAAGACGTTCCCCTCAGGGAATCATCAAAGTAACGTTGCTTGATCAGTCTGATGCGCCTGCTAAGAAGAGGGTCTATCAGGCTTTTGCAAAACTGCTTGAGTTATACGAAGAGCGGCCTGACATCACGGTCGATTTGATACGGCCAACAGGCCGAATACTTCGTGACTTTTTCTCTGCCTGTAGTGTCCGAGACGGTGCTGCTGCTTTTAGTTTCTATGAAGAGCTCAAAGGTAGTGGGAGAGTAAGCCGGCGCAATTTGCTTTCGCTTGAACTTCAGGCGCTTGCTGCAGGGAAACAGTGGCAGGACATATTAGACCACTCCCAGTTGTCCGATTTACTTCAGGGGCGAGTTCCCATCCGGGTCACCATCCTCCTATTGCGGGCAATGGGGCACTCAGGTCTGTATGACTTATGTGACTCGCATGGTCTCTCAGGGCCAGCAATAGATTCGGCTAGAGCAATGTGTAGTCGACTGGGTCCTCTTTTCCGTTCTCCTCCTGTATTAGAAAGCAGTTCCAGTTTTGAGGATGTCTGGAAGATCTGGGCTATAGGTGCCTCCGTAGTCGGGACTCCTGGTTACTCTGAAAACCTTCCGGATTTTATCGATCGAGGTTGGTTGGCGAGTTTAGCTGAGTGGACAGGCACCTCTGAGAAAGAGGAACCGAGTAATGTTCTTACTGTTACTCCAAAACTTGATGATCTAAACGCCGTCACGAAGTTGTTGCAACAGAGCCTTACAGCATCTCCAAGTGAACTGGAACAGATCGTAGCGCAGATCGAAGCCTTGCCTGATGAAGTCCTGTCGAGGTTGGAGCAATTTCCCAGGCTTAGCGAACTCTGGGGTTCTCTGAAAGCCGAAAGGCGCGCTTCTGATGGGGGGTGGTCGTCCTGGGTTGAACAAATAATGCAGCCTGGGCCCGACATTGGTGCATTGGAGCAGGAATGTATCAATAGCAGCCCGTATTGGACCTCCGATACCTTCGACCCTGATCAAATCAGAGACTTACTTGAGTCCAATAATGTTGAGGAAATTGGCATTATGTTGCGAAACATACTGCCTATTCTTCTGAGTTGGTTAGATGAAAGAGAAATCTCGTGTGCAGCAACTTTCTGGGGTGTTTGGGCCAACTTCCTAGCTTTGGATGATGTGGTCACCCATCAAGATGTCGTGATCGCCGAAAACATATTGACGAACTTTCTTGAGCAGCCCCACACGAGAAATGGATACAAGCAGGTTGTAGAAGCCGTCGAGCTAATGTGGGAGAAGGGCAGTTCGGTTTCGAACTACTGCTCTATGCTAGATGTTGTTGAGTTGTTGCTGGAATCCTCATGTCCGGACACGGCGATTTTGAATAAGTTATGGCAGTCTACACAGGCATTCTCACTACAAAAGTGGAATCGTTTAGAAGCAGCGCAACAGCATCTTTCGAAAAGTCTCGCATGCGAAATTTTGGGTGAGGAGTGTCTCGCCTCTTATCCGAGCGAATCATCTGCTGACGAGTCCGGAGAAACAGCCGACGTAGGCCCCGACCTTGGGGGCAAGTTGGTGGCGATTTATACTTTGACGGAAGGGGCAGGAAGGCGTGCAAAAGCAGTCCTAGAGGGGCTCTTCAAGGGTCTCAGCGTTGAGACCAACAGTGATCATGTCGCAACATCTTCCTTGACTACTTTAGCGAAGAAAGCTGATTACTTTATTTTTTCTGCGAGTAGTTCTAAGCACCAGGCATTTTATCCAGTAAGTAAAATCAGAAACGACCTGATCTACCCTCAGGGTAAAGGCTCCTCCAGCATCATCAATGCATTTTTTACTCAAGTTTTAAGCTAGGTCAAAGCGAGATTCATCATAGCTTCGTATTTAGTGCATAATCTACTCCATCGACATAACTATCGACGGTGATAAATGTTTGCAATGAGTTCTGTTTTAACTCCCAAGATGGTGAGAAACCACCTGGAAAGTACAACCCTTTGAAGCCTGCTTCGACGGCAGGCGTGATGTCACGAGTTATTTGATCTCCAATACACCAAGGGATCGCTTCTTTGTTTAAATTTCTACACCGTGCGTAGAAGTTGCGAGTTTTTGTAGTTTCAATAGATAAATCGATGAAATCCGTGAGGCCGTGATCGGAGATATGTTTCCGAACCCTTCCCAGGCCGCCCTCAGTTGCTACGATGATTGTAGCTTTTGTTTTTCTCAATTTTTCTAAGCCTAATAAGACACCATCCCTTAATGGAGGTGTTTGGCTGATGCTCTTCCGAAACTCGTCAGCAGCTCCTTTAATAGGCTTATCTGTTTTGTCTAGTCCTTTTGAAATGGCATTGCGTGCTGACTTCACAAGCGGCGTCCCATGAGCTCGCATGAACAATGCTTCGATAAGCAACTCAGCCGGGTATCGCAGGCAGAGGTGATGGAGAGATGCAATCTTTTGGTCTAACTCTCTCAGATATTGAAGCCGATCATTTGTTTCCACTTGGATGTTGCAAGCATTTTCGACGAACTCAAGCATACCCAGTTGAGACTCTGCAAATACTCTGTTTGTATCCCAAAGAGTATTGTCAGCGTCACTGATCCAAAGAAGCTTCATTGTTTAATTTTCGTACATTGCAAGAACATTTACATCTCTTCCCTGCTTTAGGGTACCAACGATTTTGAGCCCAAACTTAGATCCACGACGCACTGTTTGATATGCAAACGTGCCGGTATTGTAATTTCCTTTCGGTGCCAGGTGTAAGTGAATGGGTAGAATCTCGTTCTCTTCAATTGAAAGGAGGCGATAGTCGATCCAATCAAGGCGGCCCCCACTTTTGGTGGCGTTTTCCACCTCACGCATTGCCTTTGCTGAGTCGAAACTTTCCTCTAACGCTTTCCAGTATCGGTCGCTTTCTGGATCATCTTCCGATTTGTACTCCGGGAAGTCATCGCTATTATCAAGCTGAGCGATATACGACTTGTAGATTGGCTTGAACATGCTATCCACTGTTTCACCCGCCATAGGGATTATCTTGGATCCTTTCTCTAGTTCAAATATGATTAGTGGCCTTGGCGCTGCAACCGCAATTTCCTTTGAAATTTCATCCCAAGTGTATAACTTTCCGTCGATGTCCATAATTTGAGAGAGGTTTTCGCCAACCCAGAAAATGCGCTTTGGATAGTTTTGTTTATAAAAGCCAATGACCTTTTCAAACTGCATTTCTGGCGAGCGGTTTGCTTCTTGATTAAAACTCGCTGACTCTGTGTGGGAGTTTGTTTCTTTGTGCCCAAATTTTGTGTTCATTGAAGTCGTTAGAAATGGCGCTAGTTCAAGACCAGCCTTTCCCGACATTTGGAAGGAATTGTGCTTGGAGTTCTGTCTTGATGATCCTTGTGTCCGTGATACTGTTTCAAATTCTGGACGACTGAGGGCATCGTAGAGTTTATTCACACTTTGGCTATCAATAAATAATGGAATGTCTACAACGAACCATAATTTTTCCCATTTATGAAGGCGCTGTTGGAATTCATCTATCTTTGGATCCGTATTAAACCAATGTGCAATTCGAAGAATGCCGTTAGCTAGCTTTCTTAACGAGTTGGAAATCGAGGTTCTTATAGCCATAGAAAGTTCGTAATTTTGTGAGAAAATTTTGGGATTCTAGCTGTATTTTCATGCTTAACTCGGGTCACTGCTCCTTTTTCTAAATTGCCAATGACCGTTGTGTCGTTATCTGCTTTCGATATAGGCGTAATAGGTAGTCAGATATTAGCTTTATGTCGCCAGACAGGTTCTGGATTTCATCCCATCTACGAGTAATGTCTTCGCCTAAACTGTCCTTGCCAAAAACCCAGGTACCTTTACTCCAGCAGCAATAAGGCCTGACCGACTCGAGTTCGTCTTTAAAGAAAAAATTCGGCGTTACAGCGTTTACAGATCTTGCTTCTTTGCCGAGTATGCTTTGGAATCGTGCATCGATCTCGTCCATCAGTGACCCTAAAGCACTGATCCCCGCGCCATGGAGAAGACGTGACTTTTTCGGAGGCAGTTTCCAGTCCTCTGGAAACACTTCACTTACCGCCATCCAGAAGCTATTTAGAGTTTGAACAATTTGATTAATATCGCCTTCGCCGGTGTTAGGGTCTCTGAATCTATGCAGAGCACCGTCACGCAGACTTCCATCAATCAATTTAAGAATTGAATTATCTGCAATGACCCCCTTCATGGCCTCGACCTGACCTTTGCCAACTTGGTTTGTGGCTGTTTTGATCCTCCCTTTTAGCGGACCTTCCTCAAAGTTGAGAACTTGCAGGATCTTAGAGGGGAATTTTTTCTGTTGAAGATCCGATGGCAGTCTGCTGTCTGTATGGGGTGCTAGCTCATACAGAAGGGTTTTCGACAGAGGTTTTGTCGAATTGACCAGCATAAACTGTTCGCGCTGCTCAGCATCACTTTCTGCTATAAATGCAGAGACAGGCATCGCGAAATCTTCAATGCTGGCTTCACGAAGGGCGGCTGTTCTCTGTTGGCCATCGACGATAAACCCTGGTTTCTCGAAATCATCATCCTCCGAAATGGGGATTATCAAAAAGCCAAAGTTGCCGTCGTCTCCAACGGGCTCAAACGACACTCGCTTATCGAAAGCGATGATGACAGGGTTAGGTATCATCGGATCTGCGCTCTCGATATAACGCTGAATTTCTTTGATATGGCTGGATACCTCAGGTCGTTGGTATCCGGTCAACTCGCTCGACCGTCTTTTAATTCGGGTGATGGAGGCGATTTTGCTGATCTGTTTCCCCGGAACGGCCAGGCTAAAAAGTCGTCTGGTCTTGCCTTGCTGTATTGATAGGGCTGGTAACTTAAGGTATTCCATGTGGTTTTCCCGTTCTAGGCTTTGTTACTGTACAGCATTATGAAGCCGATGATAGAGTGCATTGATGTTGTGAAAACCGCGTCGTTTGTTGCGTTCCGATCCTCGAAACAAGATGACCTCAACGCCAATTTTTCGGCATATCTCGCAGTTACAGGATTCCCACGGTCTAGCCTCAAGCGTCCGTCGATATTCACCTATGTATTTCTCATTACCTGCATAAAGCTTTTTATAATCCATTAGGGCATTGAGTGCGCTTTCGAGACCCACCTTACGCTCGGCATAGGCTCGAACCGCTTTCAAAGCTCCTTGTTCTAGGCGACGAGCCTCATCTTGATCGACCTCGCCGGACTTAATCTTGCGGCTCATTGTAAGATTCCCATCGAGTTGGGGGATCCGGAGAGCTGTAAAATACTCAGTTCCACCTCGGTGAAAGTTTTTCTTATCGTCCTTGAATGCTTGCCGCAGCGGGGTGGTACTGTCGATGCTAGCTACACCATACTTCTCAAAAGCTTCGACGTTATCGAGTCTTGAGATGCCGAGAAGGTGGAACTTCGTGTTAGGTTTGCGCGCCTCGCTGGCCGCTTCAAGCACTGCTAAAATTTGATTTGTCTTAAGAGGGACCATGCCCCCGAGCGTGATGTATTCGTACCCCATGCTGATCAGCTTTTCTACGGCATCTCTGTAACTCTCAGGGTTCCAGCCGTGGGCAACACCCATTGGGATATAATGCTTATCTTTAGACTTCACTAGGAAGATTTCGGCGTACTCAAGCGTCAAGTTCTGCCGCCGTACACACTCCTCAAGTTCTTCGCCATGAACTTTCGATTTCGGAGTTTCAAAGGCAAATACAATATGGTCTAGAGAGATACCGAAATCGAAACCTGATTTCTCATAAAAATCGACCACGTCGTCAACGCTGTACGGAGGCATATACATGTCCGCATATGTGAATGCTCCGCAGTCCCCCATGCTTTGATAATGGTCAGGTAGTCGAAAAAAGGTTCGAACCTGCTGTCGATAGAACCGTCGACGTTGTGCTTGGGTGTACTTGCCTGCAGACCCCCTCAGTCCATCAACTATTGCCTTTGAGACTAGGATGCCGTCGTAGGGCTTTTCGAAAATCTCGTGAGGGTAATGATCATCCCGTTGGCGAACTCTGTGTTCGTTCCGCGTTTCAGTTAGAAAGTCGAAACTCGGATCGACAAAGTCTTGTGAGTCCGGGAAAAAGTACTTTAGGTTTGCCACGGTCTAATCTCTGTTGGTGCGTATCAGTAAATGTCTTTGTGACGAGGAACTCTCGGTTTAAGGCAAGCTTCTTATGGATGCCTCAAAATCCAGCTTGATAAGCACTTCCTCTAAAACTCTCACATGCTTGCTGATGTTCTGGATTTCATCCCATTGCATGTCGAGCCCTTTCCAAGTCCCTTCGGTCCAGCAGCAATCGGACGCGATCCGTGAAAGTGATTCTTTAACCATTGATTCTGCGTTTGATTGGCTGGGAACCCTTGCCATGATTCGGTCCATAAGTGTTCCCATGGCTCTGATGCCTGCCGAGTGTGTGAGTCGACTTTTCGTAGGTGGGAGATTCCAGGCAGTTGGGAAAGTTTCTTTGACGGCCCCCCAAAAGATGTTGATCGCATTATACATTCCCATAGTGTCCATATCCCCCTCCCCGATACCTTTGAACTGCGCAAGTACTCCGAGAGGAGAATTGATACTACGGCGGAATACCTCAATTAATGCGGTGTCAACGATCACTGCAGAGTCATTACTACCTTCCGAGGAGGCCTGGCGAATTCTTTGATAGAACGGCGACTTTGGATCCCGATTTAGTAGAGAGCAAAATTCGCTCGGTAACTTTCTTACCGCTAGATCTCTGGGAAGGTACATATCCACTTCCGGGAGCAGTTCGTTGATCAGTCGAGTCGGAAGTGGTTTCGCTTTGTTTACGAGGATAAATTGTTCCCGTTGAGTCTCGAGATCGGGAGCGATAAACGCGATTACCGGTACCGGGATGTTCTTATTCTTTGCCTTTGATAGGGCCAGTGCTCGTTGTTGGCCATCCACGATCCAAGCTGCGCGATCACCGGTGGACCTCATCGGGATAAAAAGCGTTCCAGCCTGGGCTATGGGTTGTAGGCCTTCGGGATCGCGGCCGCGGGTCTGCTTGTACTCCACCTCTGGAGATAGTGCCAAAATGATGGCGTTTGGGAAGAGAGCATCTCCGGCTTCGTTATCGAGATACTCAACGATACTGTTAACGTGTTTCCTGATTTCTTTGCGTTGAAACCCCTTAAGCTCGAGCCTCTGATCTCGATGAATCCGACTAATGTCTGCGATTTTCAGAATATCATCGCCGGCAATGAAAAAAGAGAAGATTTCGACGTCACGGCCTTGAGAGGTTCTTAGGGCGCGGATGATGAGTTGTTCAGTGGAGCCGTTCATTGCTCTGCCCTCACTTGCCGAAAAAGCTCGGCAAACCTGCCTTGCTCGCAGGCCACGCCCGCTTCGTCTCTCAATATTCGAAGCGAGATTCCGCTCCGGCCACCAGATTCACCCCAATAGTTCCTGATAAGGTTTTTGATCTCGTCGTCCGTGGCTTTCTTTCGTTTAGGGATAGAGGAAGGGCGCATTGGTGTCAGAAGCGCATCTGTAAGCTTTCGATGGTTCGCAATGGAGTGATTGTTCGTTTTCAACGCCACATTTTCCACGAAATGTCGGAGTGCACGTGAGTTGAAGTCTGCGCGGGTCCCTCTGATCGAGCTGTCGGGGCCATCTAGACGTGAGTCATATAAAACAGTATGTGCTTGAAGGCTGGAGGGTGGTTTGTAACCGATAACTAGTCTCACCTTCTTTAATGCTTTTTCTGGTAGGTTTGATAACTCACGCTCTATCAACATCATGTAACTAGTGGAAACGCTCAGTAATGCCAAGTTCAGCGAATCATCCATTAATCTTTCAGTGAGCATGTCTTGAGTTTGTCTGGCTTGATTAATGGCTTCCCACCAAATTGCCGGAGGTTCCTTGAGCTTCGCCAAGTCTGTGAACGTGAAGTTGTATGGCGGTATCATGTGATCCGACTGCAATAGACCAAAACCTGCGGACATTGTGTACAGGTCAGCACCAAACCTTTGGGCTGCGCTCAATGCCTCGCCGTAACCGCGACCGCAATACAGGTCTCCAGGAGTAACTTGGCGAGGGTGCGCTTGCGCATACTCAACCCAACGAGTGGCGTATGCCTGCACACTCTCACCGGCCATCCGCGGAGGTGCCTCTACAGCTTTTCCCGATGCTACACGCTTCCGATTCGTGCAATTTGTGACAATAATTGCCTTCATGCTAGTCCAAAAATAGAAATTTAATGTAGAGATTTTTGTTTCTAGTTGAGAGAATAAATGAGTAACAGGTGGCAGGCAAGTTCTCTTGGTTTATGTGTTCTTGGGGATAAGCAATCGGTATCTGTGCTGTTTAGATCCGCACGTTGACGTTGGGGGGGGGTTGCGAT
>TARA_R100000306_G_C4382503_1_pt1 | contig 47054 bp, 65 predicted proteins | sample TARA_R100000306 | Tara Oceans TARA_R100000306 (sample SAMEA2620824) | marine metagenome | biome: marine biome (ENVO:00000447); feature: mesopelagic zone (ENVO:00000213); material: "saline water (ENVO:00002010), including plankton (ENVO:xxxxxxxx)" | depth 1000 m | reverse complement strand
CGCATCGAAGGCGACCGCGTTTTTGCCGATAAGGTTATCGACGTGGAGTTTGCCCAGAACAGCGAGAACGGGCGCAAGCTGCTGGCGGCGATCAACGAAGGCAAGCCAATCAGCACCAGTACTGGCCTGCTGATGCAGCGCGAACCAGCCCCCGAAGGCGCTGAGTATGAGTGGGTAGGCAATAGCTTTGCATTTGACCACGATGCGATTTTGATTTCTGAGACGCCCGCTATTGGCACCGCTGACGGTGTTGGCATGATGGTCAACTCCGCAGGCGAGCAAGTCGAAGTCGTTAATAGCGAGCTGGTACTAAACGAAGAGCTGCCCGGCAGCGTTGATAATATGCGCCAAGAGCTTCAGCGCGTTGCTAGAGATAAGTACGGCGAAGGCTACGTAGACGATTTTAATGCTGACTCGATAATCTTTTTCGAAATGGATACCAACAAGGCGTACAAAATCGGCTATGGCGTTATTGATGGCGTTATCACGCTTTCCGATACACGCCAAGAAGTTCAACGCCAGACTTCCTGGGAAGCCGTCACCAACACCATTCGAAACACGCTTTCTAAAATGTTCGGCAATACGTCGGGCAAACCACACGAGGCCGCTGGCCTGCAAACCAACTCTCAAACGTCTACTGAGGAACCGCAAATGACGACTGAAGAGCTACAGGCCATGCTCGACAAGCAGGCCGAAACACTGCAAGCGAATCAGGCGCAAGCCATTGCCGACGCAGTAAAACCCCTGCAAGAAAAACTCGACGCGATTAACGCCGAGTCCGAAGCCGCTGCAAAAGCTGAGAAAGAAACGCTTGAGGCGACTGTGGTAGAGGCCAAGCTGGCGACCGAAGACGAAGCCAAAGCGCTCGACGTTAACGCCCTGCGCATCATGGCCCGCAACTGCAAAACGCCTAAAGCGGCGGATCATGCGCTGAATGGTGGGCGGTTGAGCACGAATGCCGATAAACTTGAATTTGAAGCACCGGAGGCAATCTAATGGCTCGTTATAGCAAAATCTACGCAGGCCCGGTCTCCGAGCTATTGCCGCAGGTAATGGAGCGCCCTTCGGCTGTGGACATCACCCCCGGCTCTATCGTTACGGTTAACGCCAGTGATGAATTTGAGCCACATGGCACCGCTGGTGCGCGCGGAACTTACTTGGTGGCCCAAGAGAACTACATGAAGCTGGAAGGCGCGGACGATGTTATCCCCGCTGGCGATACAGTAGTTGCAGCCCGCCCGCTTGATGAACAGTTCTTCAATGTTCGCGTAGCCGCTGGTACTTACGTGCAGGGCTTCACAGAACTAGCATCCGCAGGCGATGGTACGCTAGCCGCAGCCACCACTGGACAAGAAGTGCTGTTCTATTCAGAAGAATCCGTGACACTCGCAGAGGCAGACTTGCTGCGTGTTCGCAAAGCTACAGGAGCGATTGCGTAATGCTACATTTTGATAAGCAGTTAATCACCAACAGCAAGCTGCACGCGCAAAAGTGGCAGGAGCTTTCGCTCAACCGCCGCTACTTTGCACAGCGTGAGCAAGAGCTTGTGGGTAACGCCATTACCAAGCCGCAGCCATGGTTACAACTAGACAGCGTGACTGCTCGCGTAATGCGCGATAACGCCGGACAAGTCATTATGGGCGACTTGATGCCGCTGGCTACCACAGTGAATATTGGTAAGATCGTTCACGGCTACCGCTTCAATTCTGACGGCGCGAACACTACCCAACGCTCTATCAGTGGTCAGAAGCCGCAGCCAATGGACAAAGGCAACTACGACTTCCGTGGCGTGCCGGTTCCTATCTTCACTAACGGCGTAGGTCGCAGCTTCCGCGAGTGGAACGTCCTGCAAAACGACGACTTCGACGCATGGGCCGAAGATGTAGAAAAGGCCACGTACGATATGCGCACTGATATGGCTAACTACTTACTGGACGGTGATCCTACTATCCAGTTTGATGGCTACCAGGGCTACGGCATTCGTAACTCGCCGTATACTCAATCTGTCGATATGACGGGCATCGACCTAACCACCGCAACTACCGCAGAATGGGAAAGCTTCCTGGCGACCACGCTGGGCGGCGCGGCTGACGATAACCTCGTTACCGAGCCGATGAACCTCTATGTTTCGCCCGAAATTGCGCGCAACCTAGACCTGCCTTACAACCAGGATGAGTACCTGTCGGGTACACGCTTCCAGCGGCTTGCCACTAACCGCCGAATCAATGAAATCAAGGTTGATTATGCGCTCTCTGGCAATGAGTGGACAGCGTTTGTGCCTAACCGTCGCTACATTCGCCCAGTTGTGGGCATGCCGGTTGGTACGCAGATGATGCCGCGCGACTACCCCATGGCGGACTACAATATGCTTATCGCCGGGGCGATGGGTTTTGAAATTATTGCAGACGCCAACGGGCGCTCCGCAGTTTTCTATGGCTCCGGTGCGTAAAGTGTAAAAGAACTAACAACCCCTCTACGGAGGGGTTTTTTATGCTACAATTACTGATAATTGTCTAAAAAGAGATTATCATGCTGCATATTATTAGCCGCGAAGACGCCAAGAATCTTGGGATGAAGTATTATTTCACAGGGATCATGTGCAAGCATGGACATATCAGCGAGAGAAACGTCAAATACACCTCTTGCAGACAGTGCGCGATTGAAAAAGCCAAGGCGTGGGCTAATGAAAATCCAGAGAAAGCAAAAGCAAGAACAAACGACTGGTATCAGGAAAATAGGGAAAGGGTTAGGGAGTACAAAAGAGTACGCTATCAAGACAAAAAAGAGGATCAGAATAAATACTATCGCGAGCTTTACGCGAACTCAGAATCCTTCAAGGTGTCTGAAATATGCAGGGCGCTTCTCAAGCGGCACGTTAGAGACATCGGCTATACTAAGTCAAATAAAACCAATCGGATACTTGGCTATACAGCGGTTCAGCTAAAAGAGAGGATTGAATCATGCATGCAGCCGGGCATGAGCTGGGCCAATTACGGCGAATGGCACATAGACCACATTAACCCAGTGTCGAGGATGGTTAAATCCGGCATCTTCGACCCAAAGGAAATAAACAAGCTGGCTAACCTAGCCCCGCTATGGGCTGAGCATAATAGGGATAAGCGGGATAAGACGTTAGAAGAGTGGCTGAATGATCGGGAAGAAATGCGCGGCACCTATGGATTCCTGCTATCTGATGCGTCTTAACACGCAAGCCCCCGCCACAGCGCGGGCTTTTTTATGCTAAAATCAGGGAAACATCTTAGGAGTCAATTATGAAAGATCAAGCTATTGAGCAGGCGATTCAAGACAAGGGATTAAACGCCCCTCGCCTTACGCCTGATTCCATTGATGCGGTTATTGTGGGCGAAACGTTCACCACATTACCTAGCGGCAAAGTAATGGTGTGCGAGCTAACCCTGCGCAACGGTTTCACCGTGCGAGGCGAGGCGGCAACCGTCAGTAAGGCGAACTTTGACGAAGAGATCGGACAGCGCATTTCTCGTGAAAACGCACGCAGCAAAGTGTGGGAGATGGAAGGTTACTTATTGCAGCAACAGTTAAGCGAGGCCAAATAATATGCTAATCGAAATTACCCGTCGTGGCGTCTATCGCAGCGCTGGCGAAATGATCCCCGTGGGCACGCAGGTTGAAGTGCCGGACGATTTTACCGGATGGGCGAACAAATACCGCGTGGTGTCTAGCACGGCGGGCAAAACCCTAGAAGTCGCCACCCCCAAGCGCCCGCGCAAGAAACGCCAGACTAAGCAGGAACAAGAGCCGGAACAGCCTAGTTTAGACACTGAGGAAGAGCCTGATGATAACGGTGCGCGGGGTGGCGATGATGAGTAAGAGGCCACGAGAGAAGCGAAGCCACAAAGAGCATATCCAGTGGTTTGGCCTTGCGCGATTAAACTACATTTCAGCGTGCGGTAAACACGCATTTGTCACAGTTGACAATGCGATAGCTCAGCGCAAAACCAACTTACGCGCAATGGCTAACCGCATCGTTCGCCATGACCGAGCGATTATGATCTGCGAAGGCTACCGCCCATGATCACAACAGCCGAAGCCGCCGCCTACCTGCGCGAGATTGGCATCACCATGCCCGCACCGCTGTTGGCGCTGGTGGTCGCTAAATCGCAGGGCATTCAAGGCTGCCTAGACGCCAACGGCGTTGACGCCACCGACCAAGCGCTAATCTATTACTACTTGGTGGGTCTACTTGCCATATCAGGCGGTGGCCGTCGTGTTAAGTCGCAGAGCGCGCCGTCTGGTGCGTCTCAGTCGTTTGAATACAGCGACCTGGGGGATCTATACGACCAGCTTTACGCCTCGCTGCAAGTGGTCGATACTTACGGCTGCGCTGCACCGCTGACGCCTGCTAAGCCGGGTGGTTCGACGGGTTTCATGGTGGTCAAGGGGAGTCGATGCTAGACACCACGGCGTAAACCTGCCATACCTGTATTGACGGGTCTGAGGAATAAAAAAGCCCGCATTGCGCGGGCTTTTATTTTTACCGATGGCGAACATCGCTTAGTTGAATCCCTGGCCCAAACTCAACTTCCAATCCCTCACTGTGCATAGTTTTGGCTAGTTGCTTGATGGCCTCAGCGTTTGCGATGTTGGCTTGCGAGTTTTGAATCAACGCATCAGCGATAGAGCATATAGCTGTAGCCGTATGTTCAGTATGCTTGATTGCGTTGTTTTCAACATGGACGTTTTCAATGTTAGCGCCGTACTCGCTGATATTGCGCTTTGACTCTGCTTCCTCAATCCGCTGCTGCGCCCATTTAGGTAGTTTTTTGATGTCGTTCATTTTTCACACTCCACGGTTGGTGTAAGTTCAGTATTGCACCACAGGTGGATGGGGTAAAATTGATTTTATCAATGGCGTTAATATTTCATATAGCCTGACGCTATCACTTGACGATCCCACCGCTTAACGCCATACTCTACCTACTCCTTGTTGTGTTGTGTGTTGCTCCTCCTATTGACCGCCCTTCTGGCGGTCTTTTTTATGGGTGTTATTTATGTGGGGTGGATAATTGACCCGGTGCCCCGCGTGGGATAGTATTGGTGGTGTGGTGAATGCGCAGGTGCTGACTGAGCTAATCAGTGGAGCGAGAGCTGTTCGGGGCTGGTAATTAGTTGCCTTTGGCCGAACAGGTGCGGAAAGCAGTAAGGCGGGCAGTACGCACACCCGCAGCTATAAAACGAGGCGTCCAGTCCACGCCTATCGCCCACAAGCCGGAGATCAGCACCGGCCGCCGCACACAATTAATTAAATAGCCCGCTCACGTAGCGGTCTTTTTTTGTGCTACACTAAAATCAGATACGGCCACGACGCCAAAGCGAGGTGATCCATATCTACAATAGGCACGGCGCTGTGAAGCGACACCCGTGTACTAGACGCCCCGGCACCTACCGGGGCGTTGCCGTTTATAGGCGGTGGCTATCGTGTGGCGTTAGTCGATAGAAAAATACCATTAGCGGGCAGGTGGTGGAGTGGGCTATTGTTTGGGGTGTTGATAACAAGGAGCATCGATATGAATAATTTGACAGTCATTGGATACGCAGCAGAGCAAAGCAGCACGCTGGACAGCTTGTGGGCGCAAGCAGAATTTCTAGGCAAACTGGAAATTGATCGTCCTGTTGGGAATGTTGGTTATCGGGCGTCAATCAGGCTACCAGATTGGAGCAGTGTTAATGGGAAAGTAGATCATGACGTCAAAGTGTCGATTGCTGACGCAATAAGAAAGGCTAGGCTGATTTGCTGAGGATAAAGAAATGATCACGCCCGAACAAGTCCAGCAGCTAGGCACTACTGAATGCGTGCGCTACCTTGAGAGAGCCATGCCGGAAGTTCATCGTGCTTTTCAAGCGCAGCGCGCAGGCATGAGTTACGAACAGTGCCTTGAAATGATGGTTATCGCATTATCCAATAATTCACAGCACTATCAAAACGAGTGCGTCCGCCTAATGGCATGCCAGCCTGTCAGCATTGCTATTACAGCAGGCACTCAGAAATGACCCACGCCCAACACCACCACGACGAAGCACGCGCCCGCGCATTACTGATTGCGCTCAAGCAGCGCAGCACATGGCCCGCACTGAGCGAGCGCACGGGAATTGATAAATCACGGCTGATTGGCATTGCAACGGGCGATACGGCAGCCAATTTTGCGGAACAGACGCTGTTTCGTGTTATTTGGAATGAGGAGAATCAACCATGATTTATGCAGTGAATAGGCTAACTAAAGAACATCGGGTGGTTGAAGAGCGGTATTCGGGTGGAATGCGACTTCCGTGCCGCAATCCAAACCTTGGTAAAGGATGGGATTACATCCAAGCCGACGCAGATGGGTGGATTGAGTGGAAGGGCGGGGAGTGTCCGTTGCCAGATGATTGCTCATATAAAACAAAACACAAGAGCGGTTCGTTTTTTAACGGCAGTATGCCGCAAACTTTTGGCGCACATTGGCGAGGACTATCTGATCCGGTAGTGGCCTACCGCCCCATCTTCGACCAGCCCGCCAGCGAGGAGCCGAGCGGGTGGGATGGCGTGGGGCTGCCGCCGGTGGGATCAAAAGTAGAAGCGCGTCGTAACGATAACGACTGGCTACAAGTTGAGGTCGTTGCTCATGACGATGGTGGCATTATTTATCGTGATCCATCCACTGCCGACCATGCTTATAAGTGGGCTATCGGCGGCGGTATTCGCCCCATCCCCACGCCCCGCGAGCGGTGGGTTGAGAAAGCATTAAGCCTTGATTGCGACCCATGCGCAGGGATGCTAAGCCGGAAAGACTTTTGCGGCGAGCTATACGACGCCCTAGCCAGCGGCGAACTACCGACACCGGAGAAAACACAATGACCCACAAAATCGTAACGCACAAATCAAAGATATGGGCTGTCGTTTGGTGCCTACTACTGGGCGGCCTAGGCGTACACCGTTTTTATCTTAACCATACTGGCCTTGGTCTTATGTAGATTGCGCTATCGGTGGTAGCGCTGCTGGTTGGTGTGCCGCTTATTGTCACTGGCCTGCTTGTGGTGGATGCTATCTACCTGCTGTGCAAAGGCAAGGCGTACTATCGGCGGGTTAAGCAGGTGGAGCTAGCCGCTTAGCCATAACACACCCCACCGCCCTATGCTACAATAAGCCCTATATCTTTTATGGGGCTTTTTTATGTCGCGAATAGCGAGTTGGTCATACGAGCATGGGCCTGCCACCGTCTGGCCAACGGGTGGTACGGACGATTGGGGCCAGCCTATCGGTGCGCCTCCCTACATTATCCCCCGCGTTGGCTACGAAGGCGGCGGCGATGTAGCCCGAGACGCCAACGGAACAGAGTTCGTGCCTAGCCAGACATTCCGGTTTGAGGCTGAGCCCGATAGCGCACTCATCCCCGAGCGAGAGTGGTATATCAAGCTAGGCGACCACACCGCGCTGTCTTCCCCGCCGCTTGATGCTGAGCGTATCCGCGCCATCCGCTGGTGGCCGATAGATGAACTCGAGCCGGGCGGACTGCCTGACTGGGAATTGATGACATAAGGGCGGTTATGGACGATATGCAAACGCGACTAATGCGGGCAGAGTGGAGAATTGATGCGCTAGAGGACGGTTATCGGACGCAAACCGACCGCATCACCGACCTGTCTACCCGCATGGATACGCACCATAAAGAAGTGATGGCCGCGATTGGCTCGCTAAAAGACGACCGCGCAAAAGCACAAGGGGCTGCTGAGGCGAGACTGCTAGACGCTCAGACACGGCAGAATCGGCTTAAGTGGTTGTCGTTTGGACTCGCTGCCATTGGCACGCTGATTGCGCTAGGGTGGATAGGCGAGGCAAAAGCGCTGCCTGTCGATGCCGTGCAGCACGATGCGCCAATGCGCGTGCAATATCATACGCGAATAGTGCCATGATTCAGTGGGCGGCGATGGGCGCGGTGATAGCGGCGTTGGGGTGGTTAATATACCCTGGCGAGCCTATTATTGTTGGCGGCGCTACCGCTATTTGTCAGAGCGGCGCTTATTCAGTGTCGCAATCTAGGCGCGGCACATGCTCGCATCATGGCGGGGTGCAGAGGTGGATAGAGTAATGCAATCATAGCGAAATACTGCTAAAATCAAGCCATCAATTAATGGAGGCTATAGCATGGCAACTCTTAACGCGCAGCAAACTGTAGTGACCGGATTAAACCCTACCTATGCAGCCGCAGACGTGGCAGGCGATGAATTTGACGCAGGCAATGGCGTGTTTCTTCACGTTATCAACGATGACGTCAGCCCACACACCGTGACAGTGGTATCTACGTTTAATGCTGAGCCGGGTGTCGCGCCAAGTGACGTAGACGTAACCATCCCGGCGGGCGAGTCGCGCATGATTGGCCCGTTTAGCGGCGTGTTTACCGAGAAGGGAACCATGCCTGTCAGCGTCACATACGACGCTGTTACCAGCGTCACCGTGGCCGTCATCAGGGTTTAAATGAGCAAGCTCGCTGGCGTTGACACCGTTCGCAAGAATTTCGCCAAGAAGGTTGGCGAAATTGGCGGCGGCATGACCGAGAAAACCGTCACGCAGGTATTGATTGCGGGCGGTAAGTACGCCAGCGCGCTAACGCCAGTGGCGACCAGCAACTTAATCAACAGCCAGTACCGTGACGTAAAGAAAACCGCCAATGGCTACGAAGGCCGTATGGGATTCGGCGAGAGCTATGCCGAGTACGTGCATAACGCCAAAGGCGTTTTATTGGGCACGCAAACGCCGCGCCATCCAAAAACGGACGGCAACGTATGGGATCCCAACGCCGAACCTCAATTCCTAGTTAAAGGTTTCGAGCGCGATGGCGCAAGCGAAATTCAAGCCATTATCAAACAAGGCTATCGCGTATGAGCAACTTTCTAATCAACGTGCGCGACCATTTAGACGCTGCTAGCTTGCTGGCTGGTTTTGATGTGCAGTATTACAAGTGGAATGATGCCCGAAGGGATGGTCGCCCCATGTTTGTGCTTCGCCGACCCGGCCCCGGCGGAACGTCTGATTATCTTGTGCAGCGCCCGCAAGTGCTGCTCATACTGGTCAGCGCCAATCATCTCGATATAGATGATTCAGAAACGCGCATGCACGACATTTTGCGCTACTTGCGTGGTAACTATAAGTCGCCGGGCATCAAACATTACGAACCCCTGGGCGGCATCACTGGCCCACTCTACACCGAAGATGGCCGTGGGGTTTTTCAGCTAAACGTTCAGTGCTTAACTGACGATCAGTAAACCGGGCATTTTGCCCACAACGCCCGCATGGGCACACGCCCGAAAAGGGCAAAGGAGAAAAGCATGGCTATTACGCTTTCCCCGACTGGCGCTTTCGTAGGGCGTGATACAGTCGTTGAGTTTGCAATCCTACCCCCGCAAACAACCCCAATCGAGGCTGACTGGAAGCTGCTGGGCTGCACGCGGTCTAAGTCGCTGAGCTTGGCGTGGGATGAAGTGGACACCACGTCATCTTGCAGCACGGGGAATATTCGCGAGTCATTGGTGACGTACAAAAACGAAACGTTTTCGTTTGATGGCGTATCCAGTGTTGACGAAACGAAAAACCAAGAAGAGCTTTACTTGCATGTACGCAACCCGGATGGCGGTCAACCATCCGGCTGGCTGCGTTTCAGCGACCCGTCGAGCTCTACTGAAATGCTGGTCATTGAAGCGCCAGCACTATTCACCACGTTCAACAAAGACCGGTCTTATGATGCTGAGGCCACGTTTACGATTGAGGGCCGATTGACTGGCAACGGCACCACCAGCACCGTCATCATTCCGGCGTAACATGGCGAACATCGCGGCGGGTGAGTTTGGCGTTACCGTCGATGGGGTGGAATACACGTTCCGCCCCAGTTTTCGTGCGCTTGCATCATTGGGTACGCCCGACGAGCTAGCCGCGATGCTTGACCGTGTGCAGCGCGCCACCAAAGGCGGTTTTGCAGCGGCACTGGCTGCCCTGGCTGCGTGCTGTGATGATGAATCTGTTAGCGATGTGATCGGATTTTACCGCGACGTGGGCGGTAAGCTACGTTACGTGCAAAAACGCTTACCATGGGAAGATGTATACGTGCTAGGCGCTCGATGCTTGATCAACGGCATGGTAGGCGACACGAAGGACGCTAAACGAATCAAGCCGAGTGATAAGCCGCCTCGAAAATTTAATCCGGCTGAATTCGCTAGCGTGGCAATGGTGCATCTTGGTCTTGCGAGAGACGACGCCTGGAATATGACGATGCACGAATTGCAGAGAGCCATGATGGTCAAACATCCCGATATGGTACAAGACCTGCCCACAAAAGAAGAATACCGCACGGCGGTCGATACCGTGAAGCGCATCCGCGAAAAAGCGGCACAATTAAGGAGTGAGGCGAATGGCTGAGAACGTTGGCGGGATTTACTACAGCGTAGACGCTGACACGTCTGGCTTGTTGCGGGCGGAGCGTGATGTTGACCGTTCAACCGACCGCATGGAGCGCAGCTTTGACGATTCGACGAAGGCCACGCAGCGCCAAGAGCGCGCATACCGCAACCTTAACCCCGTCACCCGCGCTGTACGGCAAGAGACTGAGCGCTTAAGTCGTCAAAATAACCAGCTTGGGCAAACGGCGGGCATTGCGCGAAACGCTATTCAGGGGTTAATTGGCGCGCTGTCTGTGCGAGAAGTTATCCGCTACGCAGACGCATGGCAGAACGCTGAAAACCAGCTAAGGCAAGTGACTGACAGCATCGAGCAATTAACAGCGGTGCAAAAAGCGCTTGTCAATGTGGCCCGCGATACGCGCTCTAATTTTGAGTCAACAGCGAACTTGTACGCCCGACTTGCCCGATCAACGACTGAGCTTGGGCTGTCGCAAGAGGATTTGCTACAGCTCACTACAACCATCAACCAATCGTTTGCAACATCCGGGGCGACCGCAGAGGAAGCCAGCGCCGCTATTACACAGCTTAGCCAAGGCTTGGCATCCGGCGCGCTGCGTGGCGACGAATTCAACAGCGTGGCCGAGCAAGCGCCCGATATTATGCGCGCCATCGCTGCATCGCTAGATTTAACCATTGGCGAGCTACGCGAATTTGCGGCCACTGGCGGCATCACTGCTGAAATCGTGGTCAACGCACTCCAAGGCGCAAGCGATGAAATAAGCGGGCGGTTTGCCACCAGTATTGCAACGTTCGGCCAACAGCTAGAAGTGGCCCGAACCAATCTAATCGAGTGGGTTGGCTCAAGCGAGGAAGTGAAGGAAGCCGTACGAACGCTGGGTAGTAGCATTGTCACGCTGTCTGAAAATATGGATGCCATTGTTGCTATCGGTAAGGCGGTTGCGGCGCTTTACGGTGGACGCTTGGCTGCGCAGCTACTTATCGGCGCGGGTGCCATGCTCAAGACCGCCACAGCGGCTGCCAGTGCAGCGCGCGGGATTGGGCTTATTACGGTTGCTGTTCGTGCGCTAACTAGCGCCACTGGGCTAGGATTGCTCATTGGTGCGGGCGGTTTACTCTATGCGTTTCGTGATGAGTTGGGGCTGACTACCGAAAAAGCCGGACTAACCGAAGATCAAATAGCCGACCTGCGCACTGAGCTGCGTGGCATGTCGGATGATGACTTATCAGGCAGCCTAGATGAGCTAAACGCAGAGCTAGACCAAGCGACACTGAAAGCCGCCGCAGCGCGTGAAGAGTTAGCCAACCTGCGCAGCGAAAACCGTGGCAGCGGTGTGCTAGGTTTTGAGGGCGGTAGCGTTGGCGCTGAAATAGCGGGCATGCAGGCGCTGTCTGACGCCGAGAATAAGCTACTCGAAATCGAACAGCGCCGTAACACCGCCAACCGCGAAACAATACGCCGCTGGACAGCGCGCAATCAAGCGCAGGATGAGTCAACCGAATCAACCGACGAAAACACCGAATCGACCGAAGAAAACACCGAAGCCACTAAGCGGGCAGCCGAAGCGGCAGACCAGCGTCAGCGAGCACTACAGGCGCTAGCCGACCAGCTTTACCCGTTAAACGCAGCGCAACGCGAATACAACGAACAATCGGCCATGATTGATGAGGCGGTAGAGGCCGGGTTAATCAACGACAAAGCAGACGCGCAAAACCGACTAGCCGAAGCCTATCGCAACACCGTTCAATCGCTGGGTGGCTTTGATGACGCAATGGCGGCTTATCCGAGTATCTTTGAGCCGCGTGGTGAACAGCAGGATCAAGGCGAGCAGCAAGACCCGTTCGAGAAATGGTTGTCGAGCGCTGAGTCTGCGTTTAGCGACTTCGATGCGCTAAACGCCAATCTTGCGGAGAATTTCACCAGCAGCTTCGGCAACATGTTTGCTGACGTTTTGACGCAACAGACCTCATTCAAAGACGGTTTTCAGTCATTGATGCAAGGCTTAACACGCTCAGTGGTCGCGGGAATAGGTGAAATGATAGCGCAATGGCTAGCGTACAAGGCAGTGACCGCCTCATTGGGATTTTTCGGCGGCGGCGGCTCAGGGATTGCGAGTGCATTCGCTGGCCTATTCGACAAAGGCGGGCGAATCCCCAGCGGCCAATGGGGAATCGCAGGCGAGAACGGGCCGGAGATTGTCAACGGCCCGGCCAATATCACAAGCACCGCTGACACGGCGCGCATTATTGGGCGTAGCGCTAACGACTACAACCCCAGCCGTTCGCAGCGCGCCATGGGCGGGCAAGCCGCAAGCAATGCGCCACAAACGTCGGTTTATGTTAATGTGCATAACGCGCCGCAAGGCACCGAAGTGGTAGAGCGTCAGACCGATGGCCGCCAGTTTATCGACGTGTTTATAGCGGATGTGACAGGCAACGGACGGAGTGCAAAAGCGTTACAATCAACGTTCGGTCTACAGCGACAGGGGCGATAATGACCATATTAGCCAAAGTGTATGCGAGCGCACCTGATAACGAGGTGTTGGTACCGACGATTGAGCTATCAAGCCCTGCGTTTGCAACACCTATCCGCATCTGCACAGGCTTTGAAGATCAGACGTTTACGCTAGAGACAAGCGAAACGGTTACGTTTGAAGCGTCCGGCCTAGACGTGGCGCTACCCAAGCGCGACACCAGCGGGCAGCAGAATCTAACGTTCGCGATTGATAACGTAACAGGCGTTGCCCAGGCGGTGCTTGACCACGCTATCGAGGAAAATGAGCAAATCACGCTGACGTATCGACTCTATTTGGAATCGCAGCCAGAAGCGCCAGCTGAAAAGCCGCTAACGATGATCGTGGTGGGCGCTCAAATGAACGCAAGCAGCGTGCAGGTAACATGCTCATTCCGCGATATTCTTGGGCGTACGTGGCCGCGTGAACGCTACACTGCGCAATTTGCGCCGGGGCTGCGATACCAATGATTGAGCAATGGCAGCAGCGGTTTACCTACAAAGACAGCGGGCGCGGGCCTAACGATGTGGACTGTTTCGGATTTGCGCGCATCGTTCGCCATGAGCAGTTTGGCGCGCCATTGCTGCCGAGTCGTGAGCATGTAGACCCACGCGATAAACAGGCCGCTGGCGCTGCGCTATTGGAGGTTGGCGAGCATCTAGCGCCATGCGAACCGCAGCATGGGGCATTTGCGTTGTGCTATATTGGCGCTATTGCCTGGCATTGCGGCGTCGTGTGGCGCGTCGATGGCCGCTTAGGCGTGGTAGAATGCGACTATAAACGCGGCGTCCGATGGATGCCGCTAAGAAAATTCGAGCGCCTATTCACCCGCGTGGAGTATTACGCATGATTCGAGTGTACCCGTCGATGCTGCCCGGCGAGCCGATAGAGACGCATCGCGTTGACGGCGGAACGCTAGCCGATTGGCTCGCTGACAATGTGCCGGATTTTGACCTGAGTGCTGACAGCCATCCAATCGTGGTCAAGCAGGATGGGCGCACTGTGCCGCCTAGCGAGTGGTCTAATTTATCGCTAACAGGCGCGGACATTGATATTTACATCGCCCCCCAATCCGGTGCAGTCGATGCTATCGGGAGCGCGATTAGCAGTGTTGTTAGCGCGGTTGGAAGTGTTGTTAATGCAGCCGTTGGACTAATTGGTGATATTTTTGGCTTCCTGCTGCCAAGCGTTCCAGGCGTTAATCAAGCGCGCGGGCAGAATCAGGGCAGCTCAATTTATGATCCCAATGTCCAGGCCAACCGACCCAAGCTCGGTGGTGTGATTCCAGAGATTGCAGGTCAGCACAAGGTTTTTCCTGATTACCTGAACCAGCCGCGCCGCTACTTTATTGACCAGCGCAACCTTGCGGTAGACGTGTTTACCTGCATCGGCAAAGGCAGCTACCTTATTCCGCAATCTCAAATACGCATAGGCGCTACGCCATTAAGCGCGCTAGGGCAGCAGGTCAACTTGTCAATCTTCGATCCGGGCGATGACGTTACCAGCCACCCGGCGCATCGCTGCTGGTATAACGCCCCCGAGGTGGGCGCAAGCGTGGGTAGCGGGGCAGGCTTGCGGCTCAAATCTCCTTCTGACGTGACTATCGTTTGGGACGTATCGAGCGTAGATGTGAACGGCGTCAACGTGACACGCGTCAGCGGCGATACAGTGCCGACAGACTGGACGGTAGGGCTAGAGCTAAATGTCCGTATTCCTCGGCAGATTGTCGCTAATCCTCCGCCCGACCCGATGACCGACGACCATGCGGTTTTCAGTGGCGCGTTTGGCGATTTAGGGCTAGCCATCGGTGACGAAGTGGTTATTTACGGCGGCGCGCTGGATGGTACTTATACAATCGCCAGCGTTAGCGCGACTGAAATTACGCTCGATTATCCCGACCTGACGGCAGTCACGTCACCCACAAGCGGGACGTATATCAACACGATTGACCGCGTAGGAGCGCGCTACCGGATTGATGCGTTTATTGATGACGGCGGAACGCCTGCGATTAATATCGGCTTCACTGTCACCAAACTGCTGCCCAATGGCACGGAGGATGCAGGCTGGCTAGGCTTTCCGTCGCAGCGCAGCAACAGTCCGTTTATTCGCGTGTCTGATGAAGAAGTCAATGGCGAATGGGCAGGGCCGTTCTTGGGTTGCCCGGCAGGTGAGTCAGTATCCGGCGTGGAGTGGGACGTATTCGCCCCGCAAGGCTTAGGACGCGTTAAAGATGATGGCGCAATCGAAAATCGGAGCCGAGATGTTGAATTGCAATGGCGCGCCGTGGGTGATACCGCTTGGAATACTGACAGGCGCAACATTCAGGGCGGGACTCGTGATCAGCTAGGGTGGACGTTTTTTACCAATTTCGGCGCAACAATCACGCCAGAGGTTCGCTTGCGCCGCACCAGCATTGAGGGCACGAGCGTTCAAGACCTAGACCGCCTCGAATGGTTCGGCCTAAAGTCTCAACTGTCTGCTAAATCAACTTACCCAGGCGTCACCACCGTGGCTCTGACAGTCGAGGGCAGCGACACGATTGCGGGGCAGTCTGAAAACAAAGTCAGCGCCGTGGTCACGCGAATAATACCTACACTTGGCACCGAGACAGAAGAACCTAGCCGCAGCATTGCCGATTGGTTCCGCTATGTGGCGCGCAATATTGGCCACACCGATGACGATTTAGACCAAGACGAGTTAGAGCGCTTGGCGGCGATATGGGAAGCACGCGGCGACACGTTCGACTTTGTGCATGACGGCAGCAGTACGGTTTACGAAGTGATGCAGCGCACACTTAGGGCGGGCGCTGCCGAGCTAACGATTAGCCAAGGGCTGCTAACGCCCGTGCGTGATGAGGCTCGTAGCACCTTTGAGCAGATGTACACCACGCAGAACATGATGGATCCGTTGACGCGCAGCATTGAGTCTATCCGGCCAGATGAAATTGATGGCATCGACGTAGAGTTTTTTAGCAGCGAAACGTGGACAAACGAAACAGTGGAATGCCGATTGCCGGGCGATGCTGGCAATCGTCCTGAGAAAATCCGCATCGAAGGTGTTACCAGCCGGACACGCGCATGGCGTCTAGGTATGCGCGAGCGTTTGCGGTTGCGCTATCGCCGCAAAACGTATTCGTTTAGCACGGAACTGGACGCGCTGAACTCAAATTACTGGTCATATTGCGCGCTGGCGGATGATGTGCCGGGATATACGTCAAGCGGCCTAGTGATGCAGGCGTCTAGCGGCGGCGGGCAAGCAACCATCCGAACCAGCGAGCCGCTAGACTGGCGAGCTGGAGAAACGCACCTTATCGCATGGCGTGACCCGCAAGGTCTACTAAAAGGCCCGTACACAGCAACACGCGGCACTGACAGCTATACAGTGGTGTATAATGGCGATGCGCCCACGGTCGATTATTCCCAAGAGCTGCCGCATTATATGTTCGGTGTATCGCAGACATTTAGCTATCCGGCGTTGATTGCCAGTATTGAGCCGCAGGGGTTTAGCGCCGTCAGTGTTCAAGCGGTCAATTATGATTCGCGTGTTTATGATTACGATAACTCGGAGCCGCCCGCATGAATTATCCCAGTGAGTTACCAGCGGCGCTACAGCAGGGGCATAGCGTTCAGACCGTTTCGCCACTATTGCGCAGCCAGCTCGCCAGCGGTAGGGCTAGACAGCGGCGGCGTTTTACGTCAGTACCTCAGACTGTGCAACTAGAATGGGTGCTGACTAACGGGCAGGCGCAGTTATTAGAATTATGGTTCCGCTATGGCATCGAGGACGGCGCAGCATGGCATGATATGCCTGTCAAGACGGCGCGCGGATGCCATATGGAGCGAGTGAGCTTTACGGATATTTATTCCGGGCCAACGATGATTAGCCCAACGCTGCTTCGGTACACAGCGGAGGTGGAAATATTTGAGCGCCAGACGCTGCCGCCAGAGTGGCTGGATTTCCCGCAATTCGTGGCTGGCAGCAGCATCATCGACTACGCCCTAAACCGCGAGTGGCCCACACCATAGCATAACGCTATTAGTGTGCTAAAATGCTATTAACATTTCCTATGGTGATGATATGACGACCTATAACACCCAGAACCCCCTCGGCAGTGCTGACCCGCGTGATTTGTATGATAATGCGGAGAACGCTGACCGGCTGATTAACGGCACGGAAAATAGCTATCCTGATCGACTGGGTAATGCGCGACTGAGTTGGGCGGGGATTGAATCACGCTTTGCTGATTTTTTAGCAAACAGCGGCTATCAGTTTGTAGGCGACTACGCCGCAGGTATCACTATTACTGAGTACAATCAGGTGGTGCGCGACGCCAGCGGCGAATTTTGGCGGTTATCCGGCTCGACTGGCTTGCCTTATACGACCACTGGCGCAGGGTTGCCCGAGGGTGGCGCGTTTTTGGCGGTGGGTGATGCGGCGTTGCGGCAGGAGTTGGCGGACGGCACGGCGGCTGTGTCTAGCTCGACGGGTAGTCAGACGATTGCGGAGGCGCTGGATCGTAGGGGTATACGTTTCACGGCATTACGCGCACCCACAATCGGAACGTTTGATCCAGAGGATTATCTTGAGACCAGTACTAAAATACAGCTTGGCGCGTTTTGTTACACGCTGGGCTATTACGCCCCCGGTGACGGCGGCGGCAATGATTATGAGATCGTGGCGACTGGTACTGGCGCGAATGATGGCGGGTCGTTTATTGATTTACCCGGCAGTCGATTGCAGGCAAAAGGATTATTTAAAAGTGGGCGTAATCTACTCCAGTTTGGCGCCAGGGCTGATGGAGATTATCAAGGAGGAGGTACTGATAACACCTTGATTGTACAAGCCGTATATGATTACCTAGAAAGTGACGGCCCTTTAAAATCAGTGACAGTGTTGAATAAAGGCACTGGCTGCTATCGTGTTGATGGCCCCATCTTTGGACGGAAGAACACACTGTTTCTTTTCCAGGAGGGCGCGACATTCGACTTTCAAAGCTCCGCTATGCCCTCTAATTCCTCAGAAGTGGACGGCTTATGGGAGTTTAAAGGAGCATGGTCGGGATCAGAAATTCCCATCTCTGCAAATCTAACAACGGGCGACACCACAGTAACGACAACAACCGCACACGGCCTAAGCGTCGGTGATAAATTCTTAATCAAGGGGCAACGTAATTCTCTGTACTCAGACGCAGGTGATTGGCGACTCGGTAGGGCGACAGGTTCAGTCGATGCCCATGCTCTTTACTTTGGAGAGCCATGTATTGTTGATCAGGTGGTATCAACTACTCAGGTTGTTATTCGCAATCCGTTAACGTTTCCTGACTACCGCACAGACGACACACTAGAAACGAGCCCTGCTGCTACCCGTCCAACTACAACTATCCAAAAAATGGACTTACTCCCTGGGGCTAAAGTGATCGGCGGAGAGTTCCTTGTTGGTGCTAACGGAATGTTTTATACAGAGCTATGCGATGAGCCTTTCATTCACAAAGCAAAAGTAAAACATGCGGGTGAGCCTGGAGTTTGCTTCTTGAGTAGATACAACTATAGGGGAGTATTCACTGAGTTACATGCTGAGCATCCAGAAGCGAACTATTTAGTTGAGGAGACTTCGCAATACAACAGCTTTAAGTCCCGCTCAGACTGGCATACTGAATGGAGCGCCACTGATGTTAATGGTATGCAGGGCATTGATCTTACTTACGTTATAAATGGGGTTCCTACTTTATTCCCCAGCATTACAAAGTTAGTTTCTGTTAATAGCTTTGAACAGGGTTTTACTACGCATGCCGGTGTGTACGGCTGGAAGGCATCTAATATTCATATTACGGGTTGTAAGGGTGCGGGTATATTTCTACGTTCTAGGAATGGGATATTAAGTGATTTTTTTATTGAGACTAAAGCAGTAGAAGATGGTATTAGATTCTCAGAGTGGGCTGTCGATATCTCCGTATCAGATGGTCGTATAAAGTGCGGTAATGATGGGTTCTTTATCGGAACACACGTTTTGCTTCCTGGCGCTGAGTCGGAGCAAGTAGAGCCTCGGCGTAACATCAGTATGTCTAACATCACTCTTGACGTGGGGCGCAGGGTAGGGACTATCCATAACCAACCTATAGAGACTTTGGTAAGTTCGGGAATCACGCTGACCGATTTTACTATTCTCGACTTTGCTGAGCCTTTAAGAATAGAGTCATTTGTGCACGGGTTGGTTATTGATAACTGGTCTGCTAGGTCTCGTTCGCCAAACAACACTAATCCAGCAATCAATTTGCTCAATGATTCTACTCTTAATACAGTCACTAATGTGCGTCGTCTGGCTACAGTCCCCGCACCAGCAGTGTCTAATATGGGCGTAACATTCAGTACGCTATTTGACACTAGCGTGTTCGGGCTGAGGGGAACAGGCAACATAGTAAAGGACTGCATAGGGTCAAACGTCAGCGCAGGTGTCGTAAACAGGGACTTTATAAAAGCCTACTCTGCTGGCGATTTTACACTTAGCAATCCCGTAGCTAGAGAAGGTGTTTTCGCATTTGATGCGTCTGCTACAGCCCCAAGATCACTAACACTGCCCGCTGCGGATGCAGGTCTATCTGTAACCTCAATTAACGTAGGATCAAGAGTGACATTAGTAAATAATAACACGACCCACGCACTCAATATTGTTGCTGGCGCTGGGGCTACCGTAGATTCAAGTCGCTTTGGGTCTCTCGCAGTGCCACCCCTGGGTAGTGCGACAGTAGAGCTAGTTAGGCCGGATATGTGGGTGCTGTATTGATATAACAAGGAATAACAGCGGAGCAAGGACGCCCCGCATTGTGCTAAACTGTCAATACCCTAACTGAGCGCCTACGGGCGCTCTACAGGAACCCAAATAATGAGCGAAAAACTCATGCAAACAAAAACGCTTTTTATCAGCGCAGGGCATAGTGACAGCGACCCAGGTGCGGGGGCTGCGTATGTGGCTAGATGAGACCGAAACCTATCGGCATATCACCCCAGAGCAACTAGCCGCGTGCATGCCTGGATGCCCCGACCCTGTTCAATGGGCGGTAGCATTCGATGACGCAATAGAGTTTTTCGACGTTCGGCGCGACGACCGGGCGATGTTGCTTGCCCAGGCGGGGCATGAAAGTCAAGACCTCAATACGCTAGAAGAGAACCTTTCGTACAGTGCCCGCCGATTGATGCAGGTTTGGCCGTCACGTTTCCCCAACGACCGCATCGCATCGCAGTACGCGCATAATCCCGAGGCGCTCGCCAATAACGTGTACGGCGGGCGCATGGGTAACGATAAAGACGGCGATGGCTGGCTATTCCGTGGCCGTGGCCCTATCCAGCTAACCGGGCGCTACAATTACACACGCTTTGCCGATGCGATTAACAGCCGTGAGCCAGTGCTGCATCCCGATTCGCTACTAGAGCCGGGCGTAGGCGCGCTGGCTGCGTGCTGGTTTTACGTTACCAATATTCCTGTTGGTGCTGACATTGTGACGGCTACGAGGCGCATTAACGGCGGCACGAATGGATTAGATGACAGACAGCGGCGCTATGAGCGCTGCATCGAGGTGTTAGGATGAACTGGCGAGATGTGGCAGAAACGGTGGCGAAAGCTGCGCCCGCTCTGGGCGGCGTGCTTGCTGGCCCAGCTGGTGCTGGTGCTGGGACTCTCATCGCTCGCGCATTGGGCGTGGACGATAACCCCCAGGCGGTTCAGGCAGCGATGCAGGCAGACCCGCAAGCGGCTATTAAGCTGCGCGAAGTCGAAGCATCACTGACACAGGCGATTATCCAGCAGCGTGGTAGCGTGGTGACGGCTGAGGCTAATGGAGAATCGTGGCTTCAGAGAAATTGGCGTCCGTTGGTCATGCTTTGGTTCGCGGGACTGGTGGGCGGCTATTGGTTCGGCTTTACGCCTGAAAACTTGTCGCAAGAGACGGTCACGGCGCTGTTCGACATCGTGCAGTATGGCCTGTCGGGCTACATATTGGGCCGTAGTGCCGAAAAGGTGACGCGCATTGCCACGGGTGGCGGGCTACTGGATAACGTGTTGACGCGGCGGCGGTAATAAAAAAGCCCCGATTGGTGGTCGGGGCTGGCTTTGCGTCGGTTAGTAGCTGTGCTTTCAAGGAAGGTTTGACGACAAGTAAATTGTAGGCCACTAGCACTTGGTAAACAAGGGCATGTCGTGCTTAACGCGGTATCGATTCCACCGCATTATTCGTTCTGCTTCGGTCATTTCCTTCATTCTTCTTACCGCCTTAATCGCAGCCTTCTGACTAATGCCTGTCTGCTCCTCTACTTTCTTGTAAGACCTGCATGAAAGATATGAATACCAAATCGTTTCCCAGTCTACGTTAGGGCATTGGAACTTATCGGGTCGACTAAGCCCCATGCGGCGCGCGGCGCGCAATACTGTGCTGTCTGACTTATCGAGCTTTTCAGCTATCTGAATCAGTGTCCACGAGGGGTCTGGATACGTTTCACGTATAAACGCTAAGTCTGTTTCGTCTAGACTTCTCATATCACCACCCCTGCTTAAACGTGCCAACGGGGATCACGCACGCATCATGCAGCGACATATCTTTGTACCGCATGCGTTGTTCGGCAGTTTTAATAGACACGACGCGCCCGGGGTAGTCCTTGATTTGCCGCTTGATAGACCGCGAGCCTGCGGCTAGACACTGCTGGCGTTGCTGTTCGAATATCTGTTGTTCGTATTTGCTCATTGCTAATAGCATGATCCGCTCCTTTTTTGAGTATAAAAAAGCCCCGTCTCGTGGGGCGTACGGCGATTGCCCGAAACTACCGCCCGTGGCGGTTTGCCTGCGTCCCTGTCGCATAGGGATAGCGAGGCTAGGAGGCGTTTCGTCAATCGCTGCTGGCGTTATTTCTCCCCCACTAGGCCAGCTTTGGGTAAGCCCCGCTATTTACGCCACGGGGCAGGCGTGTTATCGGTGCTTGGCTAGGATGTATTGTTCCCAGCGGGCGCAATAGTCTTTCATTTTACGCACTTCTTTCAGCATGTCATCTTTTTTACCCATGCGTCGGTTATATTTACCGATGGTAAACCGCATAGCGCCATGAAACTCTTCAGCCGTTGACGTTCGAGCAAACTCGTCTATCCAGTCATCTCCTTTCGCATCCTGATAGCGCGGCTGCTTCATATCGCGCGCCAACTGCTCATCCAACCGACGCGCATCTTGTGCATGTGGGGCGTTGGGGCAGTCGTCGCAATAATCCTCCTGCCCGCATGGCTGGCCGTCGCTGCATGTTGCTGACTCAACCGCATATTCACGCGCCTGCGAATCGGTCAGGCTGCTGGTTACGGGGTTTAGTTTGCGGTCAACGCGATGCTTTACGCCTGTGATGCCATGCGGCTCATTTCTGCTCTTAACTGGCTTATTTTGACTCATATCGCGTTTTACCTCGCGTAGCGTGGTGCGCCAGTCGTGCCCTGCTGGGATTTTTCCGATTGTCGCGTTAGTTACGCTTGAGTCACTCTCAAAAGGATCCCATGAGTTAGCACCCTGCGTGGGCTTGTCCCAATACCAGTACCAACTACCATCGCTGTCTTGCGCCTTCCATGCCGCCCACTCCGGCGCATCCGCATCATTAGGTTCGTTGATGAGTTCGTCGCGGCGCTTCTGGTATTCATTCCAGCCGAACACGAACTCACGGTAATGGATGATTGAATCCTCGCCCCACTGTTGGGGCGATACTTCCATTGCTGTTTCTGTTAGCGCGTCATCGCGATTCATTTCAAATACCCCATCTTTTCCGCAATCCAAACGCCCAGCGCCGCTAAAAACAGCACGGCACCGATGCAAATTAACAGTCCGGCACCAATCGCCAGCCCTTGCCCAAACGTAGTGTCGGGCACATGGGCCATGATGGCGTTGGTAATGCTCTGTAGCGGGTTAAAGCTGTTCATCCGATACGCTCCTCGATAACTCCATCCGCTAACTCATGCAGCCGCGCTGCCAGCTCATACCCGGCCGTGCGCAGGTCGTTGCCGAGGTGGTGATAGTCGCGCAGTAGGTTGAGCGCTTCAAGCGGATGCTCGGTTAGCCGCTCTAGCACCTCGCTGATGTCGCCGTCATCGCTCAGCATTTCATCCCATGCGGCTTGGCGCTTCGCTTCTAGCTCAAGGTCACGGGCGTCGCGGGCGTCTGCGTCGATGTCGTCTAAACGGTAATCCGGAACAGTATTCACTTCACTACCTCCAGCCCAGTCATTAAATTAGCCATCCGCCGCGCATACATGCGGGCTCGCGTCTTGTCGCGGATTAAGCGACCGCCTGGGATGACCCAGCCTTCCTCTGTGCCTAGTACAGTAGCGTTGCCGATTACGATGTCTGGGCGCGTTTGGGGTTGTTCGTTGGTCATGTTGTTTTCCCTATGGCCCCGCGTTTGCGGGGCGTGTTGGTGTTAGTGTTATGCAACCTTCACTAGCTTGTCGCTCCAATTGATGTAATAAGTGCGGCGCGTCTCTAAAATATCATCTGCGCGATAACCAATGGCACGAACTTTTCCGTTGCCCGTGCATCCACCTATATCCGTATAAATAACCTTGCCACCGCGCTTTACGAACTTGCCGGAAACGTCGCCCTCTTCGTGCCAATCATCAACTCGTTTAGCGTTGTTCATTGCCTTTCTCCTTAATGCTTCGCTTTATGTATGAGATGATATTAGAGGTTTTTAGGCTGAATTTATAATTGTAATTCTCTATACGATTCGGTGATGCGTTAGGTTTTGGCTATCGACCAGAGCTACCGAATCCACCACCACCGCGCTCGGTATCATCTAGCTCATCAACCTCCACTGCATCAGTCAGGCAATACGTCACCACAAGCTGCGCGATGCGGTCACCAGGGCGGAACTCAACAACGTCAAGCCCGTGGTTAATCAGCGATACGTGCAGGGGGCCACGGTAGTCAGCGTCGATGAACCCGGCCAACCGATCAATGCCGCGCTTGGCAGCTAGCCCGCTGCGGGGCCATACCATCGCGCAGGTACCATTCGGTAACGCCATAGCGATACCCGTTGGCAATAACATCCGCTGCCCTGGCGGTAGGTCTACTCGTTCGGTGCAGTAGAGGTCAAAGCCCCCGCTGCCATCGGTGGCGCGGGTGGGGATAGTTGCGTTTTTGGTTAGTCGTTTGAATTGGATTGCAGTCATGGTTTTTCCTCAATGAACAGTATCGGTCTTTTCATCATCTTCCAGCGGCATTGTGTGGCCCAGCTCATCAAGCAATGCCAGCACTTCGCCCGCATCACCCTTTAGCTCAGTGGCGTAAGTAACCGCGCGGTCGTCAATGCGCTGCGTTTTGGTGATTTTGACGGTTATCATTTTCTCTTCCTCCTATTAACCCTATCAATGGTAGCCTTCGCGGCCTCTTTTTGCCGACTACTGGCACCAGCGGGGAATCGTATTCCCCACTTTCGGCACCAGTGGCCCAGCGTATCTTTATGCAGTCCCAATTCGCGTGCTAAGTCAGCGCAGGTATAGCCCGTTTGTGGTGCAGCCTTGGCTGCCGCTGCCAAGATGTCGCGCATCGGCTGGCCTTCCTGTTCTTCAATTGCCCGCATCCAGCGCGGGCAGTGTTTGGGTAGTGTGTGCGCCTGTTCGTGGTCGTAGCCAGCGGCTAGGCGTTTGTAGTATGTTGATGGGTGCATGGTTACAGCATCTTCATTTGCTCAACAGCGTTGGTATGAAATCGGCTATCAGCGTGCGTCAGGTTGATCCGCGCCTGCTTGAAATAACTGTCTTTCAATTCGATTCCGATAGCTTTGCGACCCATGCTTACCGGGCTGTACACCTCGCTACCCACACCCATAAATGGTGTCAAAACCGTATCGCCTGGATTACTGTACATGTAAACCACGCGGTCAATAACATCGAGCTGTAACGGGTGAACGTGCTTTTCGTCATCTTCTTCTTTGCTGTCGCGGTAAGGAAGAACGTTGTCGATGCGGATGTCGTCCCACATGTAATCCGCGTAACGCCTCCAAATGTAGTGGCTCAATTTGTTGGTTTTGGCGTCGTCGTGATCCGCGTAGGCGCTTTTCAAGTGCTGCCATAGGTCGTCCGCGTTCCAATCGGTGCCGTGTTCGTTATTCCACGCGGTCACAAAGTGGGGGAGAATTGGCGTCTCGCCAAAATACGGGAACTCCACAAGCCCCATCGGGTGCGTTACCGGGTTTTCGTTATCGCCCTTTTTAGTGAAAATAAGCAGGTAGTCAGGCATGGCCGGGAAACATTGGCTCATATCTTCAACAACCAGTTTGTGCATCAAGCTTTTGACCATCGTGCGCATACGCACTTTTAGCGGCTCTTTGCGGATTCCCACACGGCAACGGTAGTGGAAGCCGTATTTAGCATGCATCTTGATAACCTCGGCGGGGAAGTCCCATAGGTAACAGGCGTTATCGTGAACGTCTGTTACGTGAACCGCTGTAATACGCCCTGGCTGCGTAACGCGGGAAATTTCTTTAATCATGTATTCGTACTGTTGCAGGAACTGCTCTTTTGATTCGCAGTTGGAAAAGTCGCGTTCGTCGCTGGAATATTGGTAAAGGCCAGCGAACGGGGGAGAGTACACTGAGAGGCCAATAGAGTTATCCGGTATTTGCGGCAGAACTTCCATGCTGTCAGCGTTATAGATGGCGTACTGGTCGGTAACAATTTGATCTTTAATCATGGGTGTTGCTCCTTATAGAAATGAGGGTAGTTGCACGGCCTGGGTGTTGCCTTTTCTTACATCGTCATACGTGCGATTAGCGTTAGCGACTAGGTTCTCATACAGGTCAATAGCTTTTTGCGTTTTTTCCTGCAACGCCTGGATAACACGCTCTTGCCCTTCGCTAATTACTAGGTCACAGGTGACTTCGCGCTTTTGTCCAAAACGCCAGAAGCGGCGTATGGCTTGGTAATACTGCTCATAGCTCCACGTTGGGAAATAGACCGTGTGGTTGCAGTGCTGCCAATTAAGACCCATTGATGTCATTTTGGCTTTCGTGATTAATCGGCCTATGTCGCCATCCGCAAACGCCAGAAGGATGTCCTCTTTTTTGTCGATGCTCATGCCGCCTTTAATCTCTACCGCTTCGGGGTCAAGCTCAGCTAGCAGCGCCGATTCTTCGTTGAGGTTGCACCAGTAAACAGACGTTTTGCCATCAGCTAGTTCAATGGCTCGTTCGCAGCGCTCAGCAACCGTTTTCTTTTGCTCGGCTCGAACTTCGGTCATCGTTTTAGCAGGCATGGCGAACAGTGACGCTTGCCCGTCTGCCACCCACGCCTCGCGGTTGTAAACCATGTGGCGGTTGGTGTGCAGCGCTGGTAGCTCGTAGCCCTTGTTGCTAAAGCCCAAGTCGCTAGGTCGCTTAACCATGATTGACCACTGGTTCACCCATGCGAAAAAATCGCGCTCGGCATGTGGCTTTAAGTAGAATTTCTCACCAATGTTTCGGTTATTGCTGTCAACGCTGTTCTGATTACTGCGGAAAAATTTGCCGAGCATATCCATGTAGCCCATATAACCCAAAGCCTCGGAGCTATTGCCTAGCTCTATAAAATCGTTGGGTGATGGAGTGGCAGTAGACAATAAGCGATAGCGGACACGCTTGATAAAACCAATAATTTGCTCTTTGGTTTTGCCGTCAAAGTTTTTGAGAATACTGGATTCGTCCAGCAGCACCGCTTCAAAATCAGCAGGGTCTAGCAGGTGCAGGCGCTCGTAGTTGCATACAACAATGGACTTATCAAACTTGCCCGTTTTCGTGTGGCAAATGTCGTCAATCCCTAGCTTTTCGGCTTCCTTGATAAACTGAAACGCTACTGCTAGCGGCGTGAGAATCAATACGCGCTTGTTAGTTTTCTTAACCACGTTGTAAGCAAACGCGAGCTGCATTAGCGTTTTGCCCAGGCCGGTATCGGCAAACAGTCCGACGCGGCCTTTTTTGACAATGCGGCTAATAATCTCTTGCTGAAAATCAAACGCGCAATCAGGCATCCACACGGGGTCGAATCCCTGATTTCCTATACTGTGGCGCTTGGCCTGTATAAATTCGTGATATTCCATAACCACTCCTGATTGTGTCGTGTTGCCTTGCCTGTCAAATACTGCCACCCCTAGCGCGGGGTGGCTAATTGATTTTGTTTATTGGGTTGCAGTCTTGTTGCGGGCAAAAACTATCAGCTTCTCTTTTGCATCCTCAAAACCATAGCCCACGATAACAGCATAATTGCAGGCGTCGAGGTACTGAATCCAGTCCTTTTGCTCTGCTGACAGCCGACCGCCTTTCTGTCGCTTCATCTCTACCCATAGGTTCCATTCTGGGATAAACAGGTCTGGCACGCCTGGCAGCACTCCTTCGGCTTTTAGCTTTTTGGCGGTATTGTGGTCACGAAAGCCGCCATTGGGTATGGCGATAATGCGCACGTTCGGATACGTGGTGCGAAACCAGTTGACTAGCGTCACTTGTTCAGCGTGCTCGCTGGGTAGTGCGTTTTTCATTCAATCCCCCTTACCTCAAAAAAGCGAGATCCGCGCTTCTTGGCGAAAGCAATGGTGGTTGGTCGTGTCGCATCGCTAAAGCTGTCGATGATGGCTTGGTTGTCTGGCAGCGACTCGCCAAACACCGCTTGGCACCAATCAGCCGCACGCTTGCGCATCCAGTGGCTGTTATGCTCCGGCGCGATGTAGTCGTACAAGTGGTGTGGGTGTTCATCAACGTCATAGCGCACCTTAATCATAGGGATTCCCGAGCTGCTGGTGTGCTCAACAGCGAACCATCCGGTAATGGGCGAGATGCGCAGACGGTACGGGTCGGAGGCCATCTTGATGGCTTCCTCGCGTAGCTTCTCATTCGGGTCTATGATTTCTGCCTTGCAGGTCGTGCAGTAGCGCGCCGCAATGTCGTTTTCACCTCCGCATTCAGGGCACTCTTTATAGCTCCACTTGTGCCCGCATTGCGTATGGTGGCCTGATATTAGCACTTCGCCCTGGCAGCGCCTGCCATAGTGAGCGGGAAGCGGCTGGCCTTCGGCTACTTCGATGCGTTGACCTGCGAGGTCTACAAAATAGCCTTCTTCATCGACGCCAAAGCCTTCATCGTTTTTGCGTGCGCCAAAGGTGTTGATATAGCTACACATAGGGCATTTAACTTGCATCGGCTCGCTAGGCGTTGCCCGCTTGGCGCGAATATCCGGTTCAAACACGTCACCGCCGGGACAGTGGCGCTCGATATTTTCGGCGTAGTCCAGGATTAGGCAATCTTTTTTGCCGTCATACAACCGAAGGCCGCGACCGATAATTTGTTGCAGTAAAGACACCGATTCCGTGGCGCGCATGATTGCCACTACGTCAACGTGTGGCGCATCAAAGCCTGTGGTTAGCACCGAAACGTTGACCAGGTACTTGACCCGTTGCGCTTTAAAATCCGCCAGTATTTGCCGCCGCTCTTTTTTGTCAGTTCCCCCGGTCACGATGCGCGACAGAGACGGCGGCAACGATTCCATAATCTCTTGAGCGTGCTGTACCGTGGCGGCGAAGATCATTACGCCATAGCGATGCTGCGATTGGTTCACAATGTCCGCAACGATGGCGCTCGTTTTGCGCCCACGTCCGACAAACGCGGCATCGACCGTTACCGATGACCACTGGCCGTTGCGGTTTTGCGTTAGCCCGCTGGTGTCGTAATGCTCTGCCGTTTGCTCAAAGACGGGTGGCGTTAGGTAGCCCGCGTCGATAAGTTCACGCGCCCCAATGCTGTATACCAGCGTATGGAAAAACGGATCAATCGCCTGCGTTTCGTCAATCGCGCCATGCTGGTAGTGGTTGCCATAAATGTAGCCCGTGCCGAGACGAAACGGCGTGGCTGATAGCCCTATCACCCGCAGCTTAGGATTCTGGCTGCGCATGTGATCCACGATTTTCATTAGCGTGGGTGTGACGCCGTGGGCTTCGTCAATCACCACGGCGGCGAACTTCTTGCCGAATTTGCGAACCTGATTGCTGATAGTGCCGGGCGTTCCGAAGATGACGTTATGGCGCATGTCTTTTTTGCCCAGGCTGGCGCTAAATATGCTGGCCTTCTCACCAGTGACTAAGTATTTCTCGAAATTTTGTTCTACCAATTCACTCGAAGGCGCAATGCACAGAATCTTTTTGCCGCTCATGGCGTGGATGCTGGCGGCAATGGCAGCCACTAGCAGGCTCTTGCCTGACCCGGTAGCGGCTTCTACTAAGCACGGGTCTAGGCAGGTCTTAACCCAGTCTATGACGGCGTCGTGCGCTGCCTGCTGGTAGGGTCTTAGGGTGTAGGTCATTTAAGCCACCTCGGTCTATCAACAGAACCTAGCAAGTTATTGCAAGCATCAACGACAGACCAGCATTGGTCTATATCAAACATCCCAATATGGCACTTATCACGGCTAATGCAAAGCTCATTGGATAGCCAGGCATAAGCATCACCCCTAGTCATGTCGCCATTTTTCCATAACGGATCAAAAGCCTTATGGGCGTTCATTTTTGCCTTTCTAAGATCAGCATTCGCAAGACGACCAAGTGGTTTTCCCGTTTTTTTATGACAGCCTACCCAAGCTGCGCACGGCATGCAGGCATAAAATTTCAGCGCGTGTAAATCATCGCGGTGCGGGTAGATTTCAGCGCCTGTAGTTTTTTTGGCTTCTTTTCCGCAATAGTCACATTTAATATTCAAAACGGCCCCTCCACCGCATCACCACCCGGAACATCAATCGGTTTAGCGTCGAACGCTTTAGCGATTGCCATGTAAGTTGGATCATTCAACATGCCGTCATCAAGCGAGCGCTTCATCTCATAGCTGTTAAACACGGGCTTGGTCGGGTGCGTGGCACCTGGGGCGGCCATGCAAAAATGCTCATATTCCACCAATGGCACGCTGCCATCGACACTGACCATCGTGAAGCCCATGCCCTCCATCAACTGCGGGTGCATAATATGCTTATCACATGGCGTTTCGCATCCGTCGCTGCTGTACGGGCATTCAAATTTTCCATCGTTGACGCTGACGTTAGCGCAGGTACGGCAATCAATTTCAGGCAACGTTTTGCCTTCGCAAACGCTCTGGTACTGACAGAAACGGCACTTATACGATGCCGTGGGTGCCGGGTAAGCGTCGCTGGCAATTAGCCCTTCGATGCGTTCTGTTTGCAGTTGCGCGTAGGGCTTTTCGTAATGCACCTCTTCAATGTGTAGCTCGCTAGTGTTTTTGTTGATGACGACAAAAAGCGCTTTGGTGAGCTGATTGCCTTTTGCGCTCAGTTGAGCGCTATGGTGCATGTAGAGTTGTACCTGGGCAAAGTAGTTATCCGGCACGCCTGTTTTCAGCCATGCCTTGAATCGGCTGTCATTGGCCGTTTTCATTTCCAGAAGTTGGAAACCGTCTGGCAGTACGGCAATCCCGTCAATATGCCCAAGGCTGGTGCCGTAGCTATTTTTCAGAGCCGCTTCGCGCATCCCGATTTTGACGCCTGACGTTTCCAGCCACTTCACCATGCACTCCTCTAGCGCGTGGCCGATGTCAAACGTTCGTTGCGTTTGTGGCTCAACCCATTGCGGGCTAGCACGGCGTAGTGACAGCCACATGCGCCTGTCACACTCAGACCACATACTAGCGCTAATACTGTTGACTGCCCGGTGCTTTTGGTTCGATGCCATCGCCTTGTCTATTGTGAGTGTGTCCATATTTAGCCCCTTCCTATTTATGGTAATGAGCTTTAGCCAATCCATGATTAGGGTTAAAGCCCAATGATATTCTTTTCTCCATTACATCCATTGCCGCAATATCTAAATGTTCAACGCTATAGGTGCCTAGTCGGTGCTTAACGCCTTTAGCAAACACATCCGCGACCCATCGGCCTATTCTTTTGTCAAAGTAAACTCCGCAAACACCGCTCTTGTTGTTTTTAAACATGCTCATATTCTGATGATTTTTAAAACCATCTGACTGCTGCAAATTATCCCATCTATTGTCCAATGCGTTTCTATTTTTATGGTCAATCTCGAAATCAGGAAAAATGCCGGTCATGTAAAGCCATGCCAATTTGTGAGAAAGGTAAAGCTTGTTGAATATACCTATGGCCTCTCTCTCGTAGCCACTTGCCTTTTTTCTAACTGATCCGGCGCGCATACATGCGTATCGGTTGTTCCATGACTGACATGAGCGCTCTGTCTTAAACCACTTTCTGCTCCTTATCTTCCAAGTGAACTTACCACTAGTCGGGCAATAATGTATTAGCTCTTTTAGAGTTTCTTGGTCAATCATTTTTTAGGCTCCCGTGATGGGCCATCCTTGGCCCAATTTATTAAAACCCTAGTTCGTTATCCGCTTTAGACACATCGGGATTATTCGTTTCTGCTTGTGGTTCGGACTGTTGCTGTGGTTGTTGTGGCACAGGTTGCGCTGGCGCTTGCGGCTTGCCGCTAGACACAGCGGACACCCAGTTGCCGGAGCGTGTTTCACCATCCTGGCCTTCCATCTCCCACACCTCAACCTTAATCACCATCGGCTTATTGCAGAGATTGGACATTAAATCCATATCGGTTGGCTCTGCATTGAGCTGCATGATCTTGCCGCCGCAGTTAGCATCAATTGCCGCCAGCATACGGATCGCCTTGTCGCGCTTGTTGGCGTCGGTTTCGCACACCTGCACCTTTTGGAAAACGACGCGCTTCTTGTACTCGCCGTCTACCACATCCCAGCGCAGCTTGATGTGCCGGTTATTGTATTGGCCGCCATCGTCCCACTTAGCCTCCACAATCATGGCCTTTAACTGCGTACCCGATGGGATAGGTGGCAGGTTGCCACCGCCCATTTCAGCGGTGCCGTTAGTGGATGGTGCGGTGCCGTCGGACATTTTGAAAAATGACATAATCTTGATTCCTTTTCGGGTTTATTCAGCGGTGGTAATGCTGGTTACGCTAGTGGATTTTTTACGGTACGGCTCAACGTCAACGTCAGGCGCAACATCGGATAGCGCCTTTTTATAGTCAACGCTGCCCTTACGTTCGATAAACTTCACTGCCACGCCTGAGCCGCGTGCGTCAACGTCTGTAAGTTCTAGCAGCGTGAGCTTAGCTTCTTGCTCTGCCTGCTGTGCGTCTTGTAGCGCGTGTTTTGCGTTTCGGTATGCCTGAGCGGCTTCACGCCATGCCATATCGTTGCGGGTTTGCATTACGCCTCCTTCAAACTATCGATATACGGTGCCAGCGGATTAGTGCCGATAGCAAAGTCGATGTTGTCAGTGATGCCGTAGCGGTTCTTGGTGATACTGGCAGGGGTGGCGTGCATGGTAATGATTCGGTTGCCATTGCCCACGGCTTTTTTACGCTTTTCATCATCGCCCATCGTGAAGGTTTCCAGGCGCACCAGTGCCACACCGCTCACGTCATCGACATACGGGGCCATGCTGCGCTTATTGAGGCGTAGTGAGTAGCGGCTGTACGGGTCTTGATCTGGCAAGTCAAGCGTGTCAATTTCAACGTGCGCCAAAAACAAAACATGGATGCCCTTGTCTTGCAGCAATGTCGCTGCACGGCGTACCCGCTGGTGCAGTCCACCCACGGCCATAAAGCCAGCGCCATAACCGCCCATCGCCGTAGTGATGCTCTTGGGCTTCTTGGGGTCACTGTCTACGATGTGTTGCTGAAAAAGGCGCTCTAAGGCGGTCACGCTGTCAATAACCACGGTCTTGAAGTGGTGTTCCTCACTAACAAGTCCATGCAGGTCTGCCCATAGCTGGTCAACGCTTTTAACTTCTGGCAGTTCCGCGATGTTGTCTTTCAGTGAAGCCGGGATGCCTTCGGTGCCATCTTCCACTTTGATGAATACCGGGGATGGAAACGCAGCGGCTAACGATGTTTTGCCCACACCCGGCTCGCCCAAAATCGTCATAATGACGGGCTTTGATTGCGGCTTGCTAATGCGGTCTAAAATGCTCATGTGTTGTGCTCCTTGTTGTGTGTTGACAAGACGAACTATAGCAACGGTAAAAACGGCTTGCAACATTTTTTTTCATGCCCCAGAATAGAGGCATCAACTAAGGGGCTAGACAATGAAAACTAAACAGATGATTGCACTGCTCACAGACGCCGGATACAGCCTTAAACTACTTTCCACGCAATCTAAAGTCAGCTATATGAAGCTATTTAGGTACGTTCGCCGCGATGGCTCGCTGACGCCAGACGAAAAAGCTAAAATCTGGCGCTTCGGCATTGCGCAACCAATTATTTCAGATGCGCTTGAAAGCGATATTCAGGAGGTTAAAGAATGACAGCACGACTAGAAGGCCCAAGCGACGCGGCGAAAATGCGCGTTATGCGCCGCGACCGTTACACATGCGTTTATTGTGGCGCAGAAGGTAAAAACGCAGAGCTACAAATAGACCATGTGGTACCAGTTGCAAAGGGTGGCAGCCACCATATTGCCAACCTTGTGGCCGCGTGCCGGTCATGCAATCAAAGCAAAGGCGTAAAGGATGCGCCCAAAATGAATGGAGCAAAACCGATGAACAACAGCGGATTCGATGGGCTGTTCGTCCACGCTTACAAAAATGGAAAAATCCACAACCAAGGGCAAATTATCGGTAAGGATGAAGGGTTATATGCCTTGCAGTTGTTTTCGTTTATGGATGGCAGACCCACTAATGTAAGGTTCATTACGCAAGATTTTTTGGTTAATGAATGCAAGGTTTACTCAACAGAAGATGAGTGGATTTATGCCCATCTGTTGGAAATGGAGAGTATGGGGCTATTGCGCGGAACAGTGGAAGAAAACATGCAGATGCGGGAGAAAATGAACAATGGCTAACATCCACGACTACATCGACGCAGGACGCCGCGTCTTTCCGCTACATGAAATAAAGCCGGATGGCGCATGTGGCTGCGAAGATCCAGAATGTACCGCAAAAGGGAAGCACCCTCGCATATCGAACTGGCAACATTCACCCCACTGGTCGGAAGAGCAAATTGACGCGATGACCGAAACGGGCCAGTTTGCCACTGGGTTTGGCGTGTGCATTGACGACCAGTTAATCATTGACGTAGACCCACGTAACGGGGGATTTGAGTCCTACGGCAAGCTGTGCGCTAATTTGAGCTTGGATTTTAAAGCGCTATCTGGCCATGTGGTCGCCACCGGGGGAGGCGGCTGGCATATTGAGTTCAAACGGCCCCCAGGCGTGTCACTGGTTCAGCACTTGCACGACTACCCCGGCTTGGATTTTAAATCGAGTGGGTTCGTCGTGGGCGCTAGCTCATTACATGCCAGCGGCGCCGAGTACGAAACCGAAAAAGGCAACCCAGACGACCTAACCGACGCCCCAGGGGATTTGATTGCGCTATTGCGCAGGCCAGACCACCACCGGGGGCGCGTGTCCGGCGAATCGGTGGACGTGTCACTAGACGAATTGCGCGAGATACTCAAGTCAGTGCCGAACGATGACGCCCACTATGATGATTATGTTTCGGTAGGTATGGGTATCCACCACACCACCGGGGGCGACAATGATGGCTTCACGCTGTGGCAAGAGTGGGCGCAACGGTCGCAAAAGTACAACCCGTGGGGCATGGACAAGAAGTGGCATAGCTTCGGCAAGTCGCCCAACCCCATAACGCTGGGCACGCTTATCGCCAAAGCGGAGGCCAACGGGTATCAACGCCCGGTCACGTTCCCAGTGGTTGAGGATGAAGCGCCTACGCCTGACGGCCACCCCTTCCCCATTGACAGCATTGACCTACTTCGCCCACCCGGCTTTGTGGGTAAGGTCACTGAGTGGATTAACGGTCAATCGCGCTTCCCGCGTGAGCGTTTAGCCGTAGCCGCGTCGCTGGTGGCGGTGGGTAATATCATTGGCCTGCGCATGATTGACGATAAAGACGGCGTGACCGCCAACCTGTTCATGTTCTGCGTTTCCGCATCGGCTACGGGGAAGGAGGCGGTGTTGCAGGCGACTTCGGCAGTGCACCAAGCGGCGGGCATTCAATCAGCGGTGCATGGATCTATCAAATCTGAGCAAGAGATAACGCGAAACCTAGTCCGCCAGCAGAGCGCCTATTACATCATTGACGAATTGGGCTACCTACTGCGCAAGATTACCAAGGCGCAGGAGAACGGCGGCGCTGCCTACCTGGATGGCATTATCGGACTTCTGATGTCTGCATATTCAAAGGCCAACGGTTTCATGCTGCTAACGGGTGATATGAAAGAAGAAGTGCGCGGCCTGTTATTGCGCGAATATGCACAAGCGAAAAAGGCCATTGATGAAGGCGACGATCCGTGCGGACGTATGTCAGCGCGTACCAAAGAGATAGAGCGTGCCCTGGACATGATAGACACAGGACTAGAGCGGCCTTTTCTATCACTCATTGGCTTCACTACGCCAGTGACATTTGACGAGCTGGTGACGGCGGAGCAGGCCACCAACGGGTTTATTGGCAGGGCGGTGTTAGTGCGTGAGCGGGAAACCAACCCGAAGCGCAAGCGTGGCTTTAAAAAGCAGCCAATGAGCATGGGACTTCGGTCTGCGCTGCAAAACCTGTACAGCCCCGGCGGCTTTGATAGTAAAAGCGGACGCATTGAAAACTACAACGAACCGACGCGAGTGCCCACTGAGGCCAAGGCGCTCGATATGCTTGAGCAAGTAGCCGATTGGGTGGAAGAGTACGCAGAGGAGCACAAGGGTCGAACGGGGCTTGAAGCCATCGTCCGGCGCGCCTATGAGCAGGTTTCCAAGGTGTCGCTGATACTAGCAGGGCCGGAAGGCGTGCGCACGCCTAGCCACGTCCGTTGGGCGTATGCGTTTGTTCGCCAGGACATTGACGAGAAAATCATGCTGGCGCATTCCAACCAGTTAGAAAAGCGCACGGACGCCAGCAGCCAGGGGGAGGCATTGATGGCGCGCATCTATTCGCTGGTTGATGATAAAGACGGCGAGACCATCGGCGTGATTGCTAACCGTTGTCGCAAGTGGGCGCGAGATGACGTAGAGCAAGCGGTTGATCATCTTGTCGCCACTGGTCGCATTGAAAAACGCGAGTACAAGCACGCAGGTAATGGCCGGGTAGTTGCCAAATTCTACCGCGTGGGTGTATAGTTGATGAATGGCGTTAAATGCTTGTTTTTAAACAAAAACCGAAAATAACGTGCTAACCTGCTACTAGGCTGATAACCCTTTTAAATCAACTGGATAGCAGGATAGCAACTAAGCAGCCACCCCCTTTCAAAATCAAAATTACCGCAAATAGCAAAGCAGCCCCTACTAAGCTGCTATCCTGCTATTGTGCGGTTTTTTTATGTCTATAAGAAGTGAAAGAAATATATAAAAATATATATAAAACAGTATCTTATAGGCCTATCATACGCTTGTTTTAAACGGATGTTTTAATTGCTAAGCAGCCCGCTATTTAGCCGCTATTTATCCAAATAGCCAAAACCTTAAATTTTAGGATTACCCATAGAAATTACTCATTAGCCACCACGCCACGGCGGGCGCATACTTTTGGTATCACAACGGAGGAGGTAAACATATGACCACAACATCTATCCAAAACCATTCGATACTATCCCTATGCGACCGCATACAGGCCGCAGCGATTAAATGCGACACAATGCACGTGTTTGTTAATTACGCGGCGCATACGAAAGAATTGACCGTTTGCGTGCGTGATTCCAGAATGGATTACATCGCGCCTGCTGCCACGTGGCCTGAACCGCTGCTTTACGAGAGTGTTTATCTCGATGTCAGATGGAACGACCCTATCACTGAATTAACCGCCATTATTGATCAACTGCAACGGCTGGGGGTGGAGGTATGAATACGCAAGACCAAAAGCTGCTAGAGATGGCTGCGAGAGCGGCAGGCGCGGAAAAAGTAACCATACAGTTGTATAACGGATTGGAAAGAGATTCATTCTGGCTGGACAGCAGCGAATGGAACCCGATTGAAGATGATAGCGATGCGTTTCGGTTGGCGGTCGAGCTGGGTATAGGATTTATTCCTGATTATGAGGTGGGCGAGGTTAATACCACATACATGATTGGGCGTTATGGATATAACACCAATGAAGAGTTTGAGAGCTGCCCTCTATCAGCCACCCGCCGCGCCATCGTCCGAGCGGCCGCCGCTATTGGAAAACAACTGGAGGGGAAGGTATGAGCAAGTCAGATATGCAGTATTGCCCGGAGTGCGGAATAAACAGCACGGCAGGTGCTAGGGTGCTGCGAGGTGAAAAAGGTACTATGGCAGCAACACAAAACGAGATGGAGCGGGTGCGGGCAGAGCGTGACGCATTGCAGCAGCAGCTAAACGCCGCCCTTGAGCGCGAGGCGGCGCTGGCGGCGCATGTGGAGCGGTGCCATGAAGTAATGCGGTGGGTTGAGCAAGGCCCGGACTTCGTGACAGCAAAGTGCAGGCGTGGGCTAGAAATGCTACGCAATAGGCAGCCCGCTACGGACTTAACCCGCCGCGACCTGATTAAGCAGGCGGATATGGTCGAGCTAGTTGTTCGCAGGTTGGGCGGCGATATGCACGGCGATGTGGTGACCACCCTGAATAATTGGGTCGCTCAACTCAAGAAAGAGGCCCAGGAGCTAACTAAATGACCACGCCTAGACCCTTCACGTTAATATACGGCAAGACCCGCGACACGATGACGGATGAGTTAACGTTTGAAGCACTGGCAGGGGCCAAGGTGGCGTACTACGCCATGACCATGAACAACTATTGCGCGCTCACACGTGGCGGGTATACGCTGATGAGTAATGTTAATGAGGGGCCAGTATCGGCTAATTTAGGAGAGATGAAATGATTAAAATACTAGAAGGCGATTTTTACAAAAAAGGCTACTGTGTCTTTAACAAGAGCAGTCGCATTGTGGCCCTAAACACGGGCGCGTTTGCCACAAGCAAATATAGCTTTGACGACATCCAGGAGTTCCAAGAGCTTTCGCAGGACAATGCCAAGTCTGTGCTAGGTACGTTAGGCTGGGGAACGGCAGGACTGGTAGCGCTTGGCCCGTTGGGCGCATTGGCCGGACTGCTATGCGGCGGCAACAAAAAGAGAGCGTCATTTGTGATAAAGCTCAATGATGGAAAGGTTGCTATTTGTGAAGGCAGCCAAAAAGAATTCACTGAGTTTCGTTTCGCGCTAGGCATGATATAATCACCCCAACACGGCCCCTCTTGCGTACTGCGTACTGAGGGGTTTTTTGTGCTAGTATGGACGCAATAGAAACCAGAGGAGATGACTATGCCAATTCCGCAAACGGTCGATGAGAGCGGCCATATCACCTATCACTTGAATGCAGAACAGACGGCTTTCTTTGACGACGTTATCAGTCGTCCGATTAGTGAATGCCCCCGCATGATGGAGCTGCTAAACAAGACGCCGATTTGGGCGCGTAATGCTGACGAAAATGATGGGCTTTGATTATGGGCAATCCAGTAGGGAGGCCAACCAAGTATAACGACGAGATTCAGGCTCAGGCGAATGATTATCTTTACCGCCTAGATGAGCTAGGCCACGTTGTGCCATCACGCGCTGGCCTTTGCTGCTATTTGGGTATTTCAAAGTCTACCAGTTATGACTGGGAAAGCCTTTATCCTGAATTTTCGTACACGTTACAAAATATTGAGGTAATGCAGGAGCATTTGGCGCTGAATGGCGGCATTGCAAACAAGCTAAACAGCACTATTGTCAAGCTGGTGCTAGCTAACCATGGCTACACAGAGCGCAGCGCGATTGACCACACCACAAAAGGCGAGGCAATCGACCGTGGCCGCAGCCTAGACGACTTCTACCAAGAACCCAATGTTCCAACTGAATCCGAATCTTAAAACGTTCTGGACAACGCGCAAGCCGTACAAACTGCTAAAGGGCGGGCGCTTTTCATCCAAGACACAAGACGCTGGCGGAATGGCTGCGTTCTTGGCGCGCAACTATTCAGTGCGCTTTTTGTGCTTGCGTCAATTTCAGAACCGCATCACGGATTCGGTGTATACCGTGGTCAAGCAGAAGATCATCGATGCAGGATGGCGCGATGAGTTTGATATTGGCGTTTCATCTATCCGGCACAAAGAGACGGGTAGCGAGTTCTTGTTCTACGGTATTGCTCGCAACATCGAGGAGATCAAGGGCACCGAAGGCGTTGATATTTGCTGGATTGAGGAGGGCGAAGGCTTAACGGAAGATCAATGGGCCATCATTGACCCGACCATCCGTAAAGAGGGTGCCGAGGTGTGGATCCTGTGGAATCCCGACCTACAGACCGACTTCGTTCAGGCAAAGCTGCCTAAGCTACTTGGCGATGACTGCATCATCCGGCATATCAATTATGACCAAAACCCGTTCTTGTCGCGCACGGCACGGCGCAAGGCTGAACGACTAAAGGAAGCTGACCCAGAGGCCTACAACCATATCTATCTTGGACAGCCGAAGTCGAACGACGACGCGGCGGTTATCAAATACTCATGGATTGAGGCGGCGGTTGATGCGCATATCAAGCTAGGAATTGACCTATCAGGCGCGCGAACCGTTGGCTATGACGTTGCCGACAGCGGCGGCGATACGAACGCTTGCGCTGTGTTTGATGGCGCATTGTGCATGGATATTGACGAATGGAAAGCGCCGGAAGATGAGCTGGCACAGTCTGCCAAGCGAGCATGGGCGCATACGCAAGGCGGGCGGCTGATGTATGACTCTATCGGCGTGGGCGCGCAGGTTGGCTCCACGTTGCGAGAGGCGGGAATTAACCAGGGGTACTACAAGTTCAATGCGGGCGGGGCCATCATCAACCCCGATATGGAATACGCCCCCAAGATCAAGAACAAGGATAAGTTCGAGAACCTAAAAGCCCAGGCGTGGCAAGACGTGGCCGACCGATTGCGCAACACGTTCAATGCTGTCACCAAGGGCGAGCAATACCCGGCAAGCGAGTTAATCAGCATCAGTGGTGACGTGAAAAACCTTGATCAGCTAAAGTTAGAGCTAGCCACACCACGGAAGCGCTACAGCAAACGCGGATTAGACATGGTGGAAACCAAAGACGAGCTAGCCAAGCGCGGCATAGCGTCGCCTAACCTTGCCGATGCTTTCATCATGGGCGCTTGTCCGCATCTTGCGATGAATAATGGCGGGCCTGCTGTATTACTCAAACGGAGGCGTTAGGTAAAACCAGAGCCGGATGAAAAAAAATCCGGCTTTTTTTTCGCCTATAGGTGTTGCATAGTGCTATCAGCGTGCTATTATGAATACATAACGAAGCGGGACACACCAACGGAGACGACGACATGAAAACAATCACCGCCAACAAGATGAGCCGAGTCGAAAACACTGATGATGAGCTTCTGGCTCAAGGTGTTGTAGCCTTTCAGATGGTAGAGTTTGTGATCAATTTTTTCGGCAACGAGATCACTACCCATCATGACACCAAAATCATGCAGGACGGCAGCCAGTTTGTGATTGGTGGATGCGGCTTTATAACCGAAGGCTACGAGGTGACAGCATGACGGCGCGCGGGTGCGCCGTTTCGACGACCAAAACAAAAGGACGCTGGGATCGTGTGCAATGAACCCATCCATCCGCCGCATAGCAGCCCTCATCGGCAAGTCACCCAGCACCGTGCAGCGCTGGCAGACAACAAACCCGGCGCTGTATCAAGCCGTTGCTGAGTATGCGCAGCGGCAATTAGAAAAACCCATCACCACCGCGCAACATCATTAGAAATTACAATTATCAGCCCTGCCATGGGTGGTTTATTGTTTGGGGTGTAAACACAACGAAAAGGAGCAACCAACCATGATAAACCTAATCGCGCGCAACAACGGCGAACCTTTCGCCACCGAGTTAGACGCCAAACTGGAGCGCACGTGGCTGGGGCTGACGCATACGCACGAGGTTATTCAGCATGGCGGCGGGTGGGTGCTGCGTGAGAAGCAGAGTGATGCGAATCAGGATGGCTCGGCAGTAACATTACAACCCGGCGATTACATCGCCACCAAAGACCTGACCGAAGACGACTATCACGCCGTGGCAGAGGCGTTTATGGCGGCGGGGGCGGGGAAGGGGGAGTATCCGTCGGATGGACAGTTTTATCCTTATTTTGGATGGCGCGAGACAATCGATAATCTGTACCATGGATATAACGGTTCAGGATGGGGAGAGCGCCAACTCACTCTATCCCAAATCCTGAGCGCGACGAATGCGGTTGGTGATGAGCCGCAGATGACTAGCAAACAATGGGTGCCGGAGGTGGGGGAGCGTGAGGAAGTCGCAGAGGAAGGATATTTGCCAATTCCAAGCCCCAAACAGTGCGCCGAAGATTTGCGCGATGATGGCTTTCACCCGCAAGCGACTTGCGTAGAGCGCATGATGGAAGCTTTGGAATGGATAGCACACAATGCCTGTCAGTCATCGCGCCTTGAATGTCAGAAGCGCGCTTCTGCTGCATTAGCCACCGAAGAAGACCGCGCGGTTGAGGAGATGGTTAGCCATGTGCAGGCGTCTGATAATTTCCATAGCTTTTCCAAGCGACTGTACCAGCAGGGCTACCGAAAACAACCACAGCCAGTAGACGACATGGATGACCCGGCAAATTGGCGGGCGGGTGATTGGATTATTTGCACGACTAGTGCGTTACAATTAATCAAAGGCGGTAGGTATGAAATTCTAAATATGGTGGGAGACAACAATCCTGTGATCAGAAACGATGATGGGGAAAGAGAGGAGCGCTGCTCAGGATTATTCGAGCATTATTCCCGCCCATAACACCACAGCGCACTAAATGCTATACTGCCCTCACACTATGAGGGCTTTTTAAATGGCAGAACACGACAAAGAAACGCGGCTGACGATGGCCGTAAACCAGTACATGAGCGAGCGTCGGTTGGCGTCGATGCGTCAAGCGCTAGCGTTTGGCAGCGGGTACAACGGCGGTATCGACACGAAGCGCGACCGCGCATGGCACGAGTTCGGGTTCCCGAATACGCTTTGTTTTTTCGACTTCCTAAACTTGTACCAGCGCTGCAGCCTAGCCAAAGCTGGCATTAACCGCATCAACCGCAAGACATGGCAGGACAACCCGTGGATCATCCAGGGCGACACGACCGACGAAAAGACCACGGAGAAGCCCTGGGAACGTGACGTTCGCAAGCTGTTCAAACGGCTAAACGTCTGGCAGAAATTCCAAGATGCCGACCGCCGCAGGATGGTAGGGGCGTATTCCGGCCTGATTTTGCGCGTTGCGGATAATGCGCGATGGGATGAAGAGCTACAGCCGGGAGGGGATTTAATCGAGGTTATCCCGGCATGGGAAGGCCAGTTAACGCCGGGTACATGGGACGAAAACCCAAACAGCCCGCGCTACGGCCAGCCCACCACCTGGAACTACAACGAAGGCAACGTGCAGACCGCAGACAACCCGCCCCCGGCGCGTAGCGTGACGATTCATCATAGCCGCGTGGTTATTGTAGGTGATTATCGAGAAGGCGTGAGCGAGCTGGAAGCGGCGTATAACGACTTCGTGTCATTGGTTAAGATTACGGGAGGCAGCGGCGAAGGATTTTTGAAGAATGCTTCACGGCAGTTGAGCGTTGAGTATAGCGACTCGCAAAGCCTGCCAGAGCTTGCCAGGTCGTATGGCGTCGGTATGGACGAGCTGAACGAGCGCCTGAATGAGATGATGGCGGATCTGAACAGCGGCATTGACGCAGCAGCGTTCACTACAGGCGGCAAGATTAACCCGTTGGTCGCCAACGTCCCGCAGCCGAAAGAGCATTTTGAGATGCAGGTGCAGTGCATCGCGGCGTCGCTAGAGATTCCTCATAAAGAGCTGATCGGGAACCAGCAGGGGGACAGGGCTAGCACAGAAGACGCGGTTAATATGAACAACCGCTGCCAAGCGCGCCGGGCAGGTGACCTGCAAACGGATATTCGTCGCCTGATTGACCGCCTGATGGAATACCGCATCATTCCGCCAGTGCCGGGTAATGAATACGAGGTGATGTGGTCGGAGCTGAACGACGCCTCGCTTGCCGATAAACTGGCAATGCTCAAGACCGCGACCGAAGCGGTTAAAAACATGGCAGGCACCGGGGAGATTATCGCGACAGGAGATGAATTGCGGGCTATCATTGGCTGGGAGGCGTTGGCAGAGCCTGAGGTGCCTGCGGATGATGATAGTGAGGGCGACGACGATGAATGAGGTTTATCAACACTGGCACGAAAACGCAAAATACCAAGAGATAGCCGCGTTTCAGTGGTATTTGCAGATGAAGTGGCTAGATATGCGGCCTAAGGGGGTGTTATGACCATTCTACAAACATGGCGCTGGGTGGCCGCTACCGCCACGCTAGATAAGTGGTATTTAGCCGCGCGTTTGCCCAGCAAGCATAGCCCGTTAGGGTGCCGCGCTGCCGGATTGGTTTGGCATGACCGTTATTTGTGTGGTGATGCTGACCGTGGGCGTAGGTGGGATGGGCGGAATGTTGTTAATTGAGGGGATGGCGGGATGAATCATTACATATGCATGAGATGCTTAAAGCCTGTAACTAAGGCGAAGATGAGTGAGCCGACAGCAAAAGACATAAAGAAAGGTGGCTCATCAAAGCGCTGCCCAGGGTGTGGGCATAGAACATTTATGACTGGCGGTCACAATGCCTAAATACCCCACCCTGCCCCGAAACACAGAGAACCCGGTGGGTGGCGCAAGACTCCAACAACAGACCATCAGCCGCCTAAAACGCGGCTTGCGTGACGTTCGCCGCTGGGTGCTTGATCGTTTTGAGGAGATACCAAAGCGTGAGATCACGATTAACGCCCAGGTGCCGGGCTACGTGGTCAACGAAACGCGCTACGAATACCTAATTAGCGTGGAGGAGCTGCGGCTTATTGTTGAGGAGATTCGCCGTCGCCTGGGCATCGAAGTGCCACCGGATTATATGGCAGAGCAGGCCCGTCGAGCTTATGAAGCGGGTACGGGTAACGCCGTAGCACAGCTTGCCGCGCTGACGGATGACTATACGCGGGAGATAACGCAGGTCTTGGCGTCGGAGCCGTGGCAGCGGCGGGTGGCGTTGATTCGTTCGCGGGTGTTCGAGCAGATGGACTCATTCAACGGCGATACGGCTACGGAATTGGGGCGCGTGCTTAGCCAGGGCGTTGAGGATGGGCTAAATCCCCGTGATGTGGCGAAGGATATTCGCAAGCGGTTCGGGATTGCTGAGCGGCGGGCGGAGACTATTGCGCGGACTGAGATAGGTAGCGCGTTAAGGCGCGCCACAAGAGACGAAACGCAGGATGCTCGGGAGCGGCTGGGTATTCGTACCGCCATGCTCCATTTATCAGCCCTGTCACCAACTACCAGAAGGTCGCATTCCGCTAGGCATGGGAGAACATACTCTCCTCAGGAGGTTGCAGAGTGGTATTCGGTAGACGCCAATTCTATTCGGTGCAAATGTTCGCAACAACCTGTATTGCTTGACGAATCAGGAGAACCAATACTCGGCCCGCTAAAAGCCCGGCTTGAAAAGCAGAGAGCGGCGTTTGATCCTGATAGCTAACCCATATCACCCGCCGCTACACGATAGAAAAATACCATTAGCCCTGGCAGCCGCTGGGGTTTATTGTCTCTATACAGACAACGCAACGGGAGTTAATCAGATTAAGCATTCTAAAGTAGGCAGCACTCACGGAGTTCATTGCGCGGGCTGTCGCTACAGTTTTGAAAGCTATGGCATGGCTGCGTCAGATGGCTACATCCAGTCTGGCAAAATCTATTGCAACTCAGACTGCCAACTCGAATCAGAGGTTGACGACATCGAGATAGGCGAGTGGGATTATTTGAGCGCGGAGTTTTAACAAACAACCCGCCCGCCTAGCGCGGGCATTTAGGAGAGAGTGATGAAGGCAGGTGATAAGATTAAGCTTCAATACCATGTAATGGGGTTCCCAACAAAAGATTGGATTGAATTTACGGTTGAGGAGTTCCGGTACGCTTTAGGCATATTCCAGAGCGATGAGCATAGACAAGCCGGACACTTCACGCCGTTATGCGAGCTTTATTGCAACGGGCCGGATGCTGAGCAACGATATATCTCGAACTACGGCGAATACATGACAGACCAAGTGCCAGCTTGGATTGACGTGCCATGAAACACACCATCCCCAACTTCACAGGCCGCCATATTCAGTGCGGCTTATCCGAAACCAAACACCAAAGCCGCATCCGCAACGACCTATACGCCAGCAGTCGGTATGCACGGCGGCTGGATATTGATCGCCGGCTGGAAGAGCGCCGACTGCAACGAGAACTGAAGGAGATGGAGTTATGATGACTGAGAGAGAGCGATTTGAATCGTGGGCGAAATCACGCGGCAATCAGATGCAGATGATTGATGGCGAATATGCTTGCCCCATTACCAGTGATCAGTGGAAGTCATGGCAAGCGTGCTGTCCTGATGGGTGGAAGTGCGTTCCCGTCGAGCCAACCGCCGAAATGGTAGACGCTGCCAGTGAGATGTACATGCCGTTTGGCGACATGGGCGCAGCAGTACAAGCGGCGATTGTTTATGCGCCAGGTGGGGGTCAATGAAAATGAAATTAATATCATCAGTATTTGCTGGATTGCAGCCATTTATCCTGATGTTGCTAATGGGTGAAGATGTCGAGCAAGGGGAGCAATTAGCTATCGTTTACGTCGCTAGCCTTTTTGTTGCTTTCGTAACTTATACAGCGCCAATGTGGGGCGACCAATGAACCGCGCCCAAAAACGCGCCCAAGCGGGCGAAATCAAGCGCCGTAAGCGCATCGTTAGCCATCGGCAGTATCAGCACTACCAGGCGACCGCTAGGCGCTGGTGTATAGGTATTAAGGCCACCGGACGGCATATCGGCGGTGAGTTTGAGGGCGAGTGGTCGTTTCCGGCGCATGTTCCGGCGTATAAATACCAGGACATTGCCACGTACGCCACGCATGCCCCGCTACGGTGGCGCATCATTGCCCGGCTAGTGCTGCGCTATGATGACGGTAGCATGGAGACACGCGAAGCTGAGGCCGAGGTAGGCCAGCAGATGCTTATTAGCGAGCTGCAAGAGGCGCGCAACGAGCTGATGAAGGACTTGGAGCGTACTGCGAATGGGCGGTATGTGTGGGATAAATTCTACGTGATGGAGTGTTTGGGATGATTGAGCTAACAGTAGATCAAGCGATTGAAGATGCGGCAAGCGATCTGCCAGAGGGGTACGTGATTGAGCTAAATATCGAGAACGGCAGCGCATGGATCAACATGTATGGGCCGAACGGTAGTGATGTTGAGTTTCCAGAGTGTGTTGATAGCACGCTAGCCGAGCAAATACAGGATGCAATGCACTCTGCCCAACGGCTGGCAAGCGAATAGCGGCACACCATTCGCGCCCCCAACCCGCCACCCCGGCGGGTTTTTTGTGTGCGGAAATACGCACAGCTTACGCTTACGTCAACGGCCAATCGTTACGTTTTAAAATGGCGTAACGCCTGCGTACCGCTATTTTTTATCTTAACTGATTGTTTTTATTAAAAAATTACAACCGTTACGTTTGTTACGCTGTTTTTCGAACGATAGTCACATATACATAAACACTGACAGTCACTTAGAGAGCCAGACCTCTATATATATATCTATTTTCTGTAATTATTGTTATATATGTCACAAGCACTTGAATCCATTGAATTTTTATGCGGTACAAGTTTAATTAGGGCTGTAACGTTTGTAACGGCTGTAACGGCGCGCTGTTTTTCGTCGTAACGCCACCTTGATGAGCCACCAAACCGTGGACATGCACGACATGGTTGCACCACTTTGCACGCCACGATAGCCTTGTGCTATACTGATGGCACTGTTTTTATAGGCTAAATTTATGAGCCAAATCCGCGTCAACATCAAGCACCGTGTCAACAACGCCGCGATCAAGCGCGAACAGCGCAACGGTCGTGACGTGATTGTGGTGCCTAGCGCTGTGGCGAAGTTCGACACGGTGTTAAACAACATCTTTTACCCACGCGCTGAGCTAGAGGCGAGCTACCAGCAGTTGGAAGG
>TARA_R100000306_G_scaffold56858_1_pt1 | contig 47582 bp, 48 predicted proteins | sample TARA_R100000306 | Tara Oceans TARA_R100000306 (sample SAMEA2620824) | marine metagenome | biome: marine biome (ENVO:00000447); feature: mesopelagic zone (ENVO:00000213); material: "saline water (ENVO:00002010), including plankton (ENVO:xxxxxxxx)" | depth 1000 m | reverse complement strand
GCAAGAGCTCGTAAAGCCGGGTTGGCATTTGCAATGCCTGAAGATAGAACAGATCCAGCAAAGTCAGCTTGGTGCCAACGTTGTCCAGCTCTTCAATGAGGGCGAAAAAGGTGAACAAACCCAGCAGGGCCAGCAATACAACGATGCTGGACCGGTAGATTTCTTTGGCAAGGTAACGGCGTGCAGTGCGCATGGGAAAAAGCGTAAGGCTGGAACAGGCATAAGCTTAACAAACGGCCGCGACTTCTGTGCGGGCCGCTGTCACAGCGATTGACGTTGTGAGGAAAAAGGGTCAGGGTACCTCAACCATTCGCATGCGTTGCAACAGGGTTCGGGTGCGTGATTGCAAATAGCGGGTGTTTCCACGTTTATCATAGTACGCCGGATTGGGCAGCATGGCTGCCAGGCGTGCCGATTGTGTTGCGCTGAGCTGGTCGGCGTTGCGTTTAAAATAATACTCGGCTGCAGCCTGGGCGCCAAATATATTCCTGCCCCATTGAGCTATATTCAGATATAGCTCGAGTATACGTTGTTTGCTTAGAACGGCTTCGATCATGAAGGTAAGCAGTAACTCTTGCGCTTTGCGCCAGTATGAGCGGTCGCTGGACAAAAACAGGTTCTTTGCCAGTTGCTGGGTAATGGTTGAGCCGCCACGTACCCGTTCCGAGCCGGAATCGGACATGCGCATATTGTATTCCCAGGCGCGTTGGATGGCTTCCCACTCAACGCCGCCGTGGTTGATGAAGTTGGAATCCTCAGCGGCCACGACGGCGCGTTTCAGATTCATGCTTATTTGGTCGTAAGGGACCCATTTTTGGATAACCCGTGCATCGGCCTGCTCAGCTTGCAATTGGGTTAGGGTGCTGCGCATAAAGGCGCTGGAGCTGGGGTTGTGAAACTTCAGCCATATAACCATCACGAACAGGCCAAACTGGTACAGCAGGAAAGCGAAAAGACCTGCCAGTAGCGCGATGCCGATCAGATTGCTTTTGGATCTGCTCAAGATGGACTCCGTTGTAAGTTCAGTCTTGGTTTAATTGGGCACGCAGTATTGACAGAACCGGCTCAATTTCGGGTGTGACGCCGTGCCATATTGCAAAACCCGCGGCAGCCTGACCCACCAGCATGCCCAGTCCGTCTGCCACGCGGTCGGCACCGGCTGCTTTTGCCGCCTGCATAAAGACGGTGTCGTGCGGCGCATAGAACATGTCGTAGGCCAGTGCGCCGGGCGCGTATTGCAGGCCAGGCAGATCGGGTGCCGCCTGGCTGATACCACTTGATGTCGCATTAATGACAATCGGCCAGCGTCCTTTCGCCTGACTTAGGTCTCCCGATGAAAGCCGGCTGGAAAAATGGGGCAGTTCTCGTGCAATGTGACGATGCAGTTCGATGGCACGCGCTGCAGTTCGGTTAACGATGTGCAGTCTTGTACAGCCAGCCTCCAGCAAGGGTGCGCATGCACCTCTGGCGGCCCCGCCGGCGCCAACCAGCAACACGTCTTGCCCATGAACGACGATATCCAGGCGTTGTAGATCGGCCAGCAGGCCGACACCGTCTGTGTTGCATCCGTGCAAGCGGGAGCCCCCCCACCAAAGCGTGTTAATGGCGCCGGCAACGCGTGCCCGGTCAGTTAAGCCGCCTTGCGCCATGACCCATGCCCGTTCCTTGAAGGGTACCGTGACATTAAGGCCGCTGCCGCCTTCTGCAAAAAAACGTTCAACAATAGATTCGAACGCTTCGATTGGTGCGGGTAACAGGTCGTACCTCAGTTGAATACCCGTTTGCCTGGCGAAGGCCGCATGAATTTGCGGCGACTTGCTGTGTGCAACAGGGTTGCCTATGACTGCAAAGCGCTTGATTCCTGAAGTGTCTTGCTGGTTGGGCATCATTCGGTTGTTAACTCATTGTTGGTGAAATACCAGGTTCGGGTAATGGCAAGAATATCGGTTTGTGTTGCGACGTCGTGCGGCAAGGGGGCAAAGGGGGCAGCCAGTTGCACGATGCGTTGGGCGGCGGAGTTCAGAACCGGCTCTGACGAAGGCTGGTTAATCTCGATGCGCCGCAGTGTGCCGTCTCGGTCAATATACACGGTGAGTTGTAAGGATCCATAAATTCGTCCGCGTGCTTCCTGCGGATAATGTTCCGTGCCGATTTGTTCAATTTTCTGGCGCCATGCCTCAACATATTGCGCGTAAGACGCTTGTTGGGCTGCCGGCCCCACAAACTGCTGTCGTGGCCGGCTGTTGTAAGCCTCGATACGCGCTTTCAACGCGGCGATGCGGGCATTAAGTATTTGGGCTTCATGGTTCTGGTCGTCTTCGCCCGGGTCGGGCGATTCCTGAAAAAGCTCGGGACGCAGGCGGGGTTCGGTTGTGGTGGCGGTGGACACCAATTGCGTCAGCAGACGCTCCTGCTCGGACTCCAGTTCGGCTTGCCGCTTACGCAGGGCCGCCAGAATGATTTCATTCACTTCGGTTTCCTGGGTGCGGGGCAATGGCGAAGACGCATAGGTTTGCCCGGCATTATCGCCGCCTGCATTCAGGTTCTGTTGGGCCAGTACTTGCGGATTTGCCGGTGCCGCTTTTGTGCGCGTGTTGACCAGCGTCACTTCAAGTGAGCTGACCGGCATTCGCTCTGCAGGAGCCAAATCTGAAAATGTCAGCAACAAAGCCACCCCGTGCAAACACAGGGAAATAATCAGCCCGATAACCAGATAGAGATTGTTGCCGGGTGTTTGTTGCACTGTCAAGGCTCCATGTCGAGCGTTTCAATATACCGGCACGCGACATCCAATGCCAATTCGTTGAAACCCGTGAGCGCGATGCGAATCTGTTGACCTTTTTCAAGCGCCGGCAGACCGGCAATGCGTGTAATAAACGGCGCGCAATCAAAACGCACAAGATCGTCGCGCAAAACGCTGGCAGTCACTTCAGTGAGCTTTTCCTGCTGCAGCCAGCGAATGCACCAGTAGCGTTCAATGGCCGATTGAAACTCATTCCAGGCTGAGTATTGCGCGTCGAACGCGCCGATAATGGCAAAAAGGTCGGCCTCCTTGGGTTTGAACGGTGCCACCAGCCGGGCGGATACGCCATGTTCCGTCGCGGCGATGATTTGACCCTGGTTCACGAGGTCGACATACCGCCGCAGCGGCGAGGTGCTCCACGCATATTGGGGTACGCCAATGGCCTCGTGGGGCAGCGCCTGGGTCGACATACGCACCCGTCCTGCCTGTTGCGAACGATAGATGCCCGGTACGCCGTGTTGTGCCATGAATGCGCCCCATAGATTATTTGTGAGGATCATGTATTCGGCAACCAGGCGGTCAAGCGGGGCATTGCGTTGGCGGGGCGTCAGTTTTATCGTGCTGTCCGGGTTATCGGGTTCGCCTTCGAGGTAGAACATGTATTCAACCCGGTTGTTGTTCTCCGGCTTGCCCCGCAACGCCTCGCGTTGCGCGTTCAGGTGGCGGGAAAACTGCCATAGTGGGCGCAACCAATGTGCATACGGCAAGGGTGCCGACGGGTCGTCAAGCGCTGCCTCGGTAACGTCGGCATCAAGCCAGTTGTGACGCAGATTTTCTTTGACAGTAATGCGATCCAGCCGGGTGTGCGTTTCCAGAATCTCGCCGGTCTGCAAGTCGGTTGTAACGTACAGCGACAGCGCCGGACGGCTTTGCCCGGCATCCAGCGAGAAGGTTTGGATGATCTCGTCGGGCAACATGGGGATCTTCTGGCCCGGCATGTAGACTGTGGACATGCGTTTGCGGGCCATCTGGTCCAGGTCGCTGTCCCGTTTTACCAGCAGACCCGGCGCCGCAATGTGAATGCCAATTTGAATCTGGCCATTTTCCAGCGGGGTAACCGATAGCGCATCATCCACCTCAGTCGTGGTGATGTCGTCGATGGAGTAGGCCTCAACGTTCGCTTCAGGAAGGTCAAGATTCAGTGCTGGAACGTCAATAGGTTGAAATTGCGTGCCTTTGGGGAAATGGGTTGCAAAAAAGCGGTCGCGGTGCAGTTTTAATGCATGCGGCCAGGCGCCGACATCAAGCAGCAGTTGTTCGGGGGTGGTGCCACGCTCTTTAACGGCAGCTTCAAAGGCCTTCCATTCAAGCGTGTTTTTATCGGGCTTGACCAGGAAAGTGGGGGCCACTTCGCCAATGCGGGCGGGCAAGTGCCCGGCCACCAGTTGGGAGGTCCATTCCTGCTGTTGCTCGGCCTGGCGCTTTTTCTTTTCAATTGCCGCCAAAGCGGCTTCGAGAGTTTCGGGGGGGGCAGGCCGATAGCTGCCTTTACCTCGCCGGTGAAAGTAGGCAGGCGCGCTATTCAGTGCGAATATCAACGCGGCCTTTTCCACGGCGCTGGGCGGGTGACCAAAGTAGTCCTGGGCAAAATCGGCGGCACTGAACTCTTCCTGTGGCGCGCACTCCCATAAAAAATCGATCTCAAATGTCTGTGCCAAATCTTGCGCTTTTTGTGTCAGTTCGGCTGGCGCAGGCGACTCGAACCGGAACAGCACGGTGGCGTTCTTTATTTTGCTTCTTTTTCCGCTGTCTGACTCAACCTGCATGGTTGCATCACTTTCGGAAAAGATCTTTTCGGCTTTGAAGTTTCCGCTATCTTCGTAAAGAACGTACATAAATGTGGTTTTAATCTGTTTTTTGAGGACTCAAATCGGAGTCGAGAATAAAAGAGGTGACTTCGGGCATCCAATGCGCAAAATCGTGTATGCCATGATCACTGCCGCTAATAATTCGGCTGGCACAGCCTGCGTACCAGGTAACCATTTCCTTCCAGTTGAGCACTTCATCACCGGTTGTCGCCATCAGGAAAAAACGCGATGGATGGCGTGGCGGGCCCATTTTTAGCGTGGTCAGTTCCTGCAGGTAACTCTCGTGGAATTCGAATGTCTCTTGGCTGTGATATTGCGTGTGTTTACCGGTGTGGACCGCCAGGTCGCGTGCAGCATCAATAACCGGATTCAATAAAACAGCGCGGCACGACCATTTTTGCGCAAGGTACTGGGCATAGAAACCGCCCAGCGAGGAACCAACGATGACTGCAGAGCGATCGCGGCCGGATGGCGTGCTGGTGCCCTGCGAAATGAGATTGTCACATAAATCGATGGCCTCTTTCGGGCTGGCCGGCAGTTGGGGGCAGTACCAGGCGTCAGCCAGCCCTAGCCTGGCCATTTCCTTGGCCAGCATTTGGGCTTTGGTGGAGTAGGGCGACGAGCGAAAGCCATGCAGATACAAAATCATGTTGAACCCAGTGCGTCCAGCAGTGTGGTGTGAATGCCGCCAAAACTGCCATTGCTCATGATCACGATATGGTCGCCGGGATGGGCCGCGCCTTTCAGGGCGTTGACCAAATCAGTATGGCTGGAGAATGATTTTGCCCGCGTTCCGAGTGGCGCCAGCACTTCGTCGGGATTCCAGCCCAGTGCATGTTTTCCGGATGTTTCCCCGAAACAGAAAGTCAGGTCGGCCAGTTCAAGCGCCTGCGGTAATTGGGCCGCCATGGCGCCCAGTTTCATCGTATTTGAGCGCGGCTCGATGACAGCCAGGATACGCGCTCCCCCGACAACCTGGCGAAGGCCTTGCAGTGTGGTTGCGATTGCAGTGGGGTGATGGGCAAAGTCGTCGTAAACCGTAATGTCGTTGACGACGCCCCGCACTTCCATGCGGCGTTTTACGCCACTGAAACTATTAAGCGCGTCGACCGCTTGCTCAATGGAGACGTTGGCATGATGCGCGGCCGCCAATGCGGCCAGGGCGTTCATGCGATTGTGCTCACCGGTGATGTTCCAGCATACCGGTGCATAAGAGGCGCCCTGGAAGCTGGGAATGAAATGCGTGGTTTGGCTGCCTGTGCTGTAGCGCCAACTGCCATCAGACCCGAAAGTCTGTACTGGAGACCAGCATCCTTTTGCCAGTACGCGGTCCAGAGCGGGTGCATTGGTTGGCCGAATAATCAGGCCGTTTGAAGGAATCATTCGAACCAGGTGGTGGAACTGGGTTTCAATGGCTGCCAGGTCGGAAAAGATATCAGCGTGATCAAACTCCAGATTATTCAGGACAACGGTGCGCGGGCGGTAATGTACAAACTTCGAGCGTTTGTCGAAAAAGGCGGTGTCGTACTCGTCGGCCTCAATGACAAAAATGCTGCTGGCGGGGTCATAGTGCGCAGAAACCTTCAGGCCCGGTGCAATGCCTCCAATGAGGAAATTGGGTTTCAGGCCGGCCTGTGTGAGAATCCATGCCAGCATTGAGCTGGTCGTGGTTTTGCCATGCGTACCAGCCACGGCCAGTACGTGCTGGCCCTGGAGGATATTTTCGCCCAGCCATTGTGGCCCCGACGTATAAGGCAAGCCCCGATCAAGAATCGCTTCCATGAGCGGGTTACCCCTGCTGACGACATTGCCGATCACAAAAAGGTCGGGTTGCAGTGCCAGTTGTTCCGCGCCGAATCCTTCGGTCAGGTCGATACCCTGTTCCTCAAGCTGAGTGCTCATGGGGGGATAAACGCCGGTGTCGCAACCGGTAACCGTGTGACCCGCGGCTCGGGCGATCAGGGCCAGACCGCCCATGAACGTGCCGCAAATCCCCAAAATATGTATGTGCATGGTCTTCCTCCAGCCCCTATTGTAGTCAGACAGTAAAGCCGAAAGAGATATGCGGCAGTGCTAAAATGAATTTTATGATGATGTTGCATAAACCATCCTTGAACGGCCCAAAATCATGAACCGTCGCCATTTTTTGTCGCAATCGCTGGCGTTTGCGGGTGTTGCTGCAGGTGTGTTTCCCCGTGCAGCATTGGCGCAGGGCAACGAGGCTGAAATTCTGTTCGCCCAGTCGTATCCCGATCTTCAGGGAAACGATCAGCCGTTGAAAAATTGGCGTGGTCGACCCGTGGTCATGAATTTCTGGGCAACCTGGTGCCCACCGTGCGTCAAAGAGATGCCCGACCTGGAAACGTTGAACCAGAAATATCCCGATATCGCCTTTGTGGGGTTGGGCGTCGATACGGCTGCTAATATGCGGAACTTCCTGCCAAAAGTGCAGGTTACTTACGATTTGCTTGTGGTCGGATATGGCGGCATCGAGTTAATGAAAGAGTTGGGCAACACGGCGGGCGGATTACCGTTCACCCTGATTTTCAATCAGGATGGGCGGCTGGTCGAGCGTATTCTAGGGCAGGTCAAGCCCGATGCACTCGATGAGATTTTGGCGCGGTTATAGCCGACGTGTTGTTACAATACGAAAATTAACCCGAAATTCATGCTTTTTATAGACAAATAGCGTTCTTTAGCGTAAAAAAGACGTTTCAAAACGAAAAAGTATTCAATGGCGAAACACATACTGGTTTTGCACGGCCCTAATCTGAACATGCTCGGTATTCGCGAGCCGGGTATTTACGGGCATCAAACACTGGCCGATATCGATGCGCGTCTAAGTCAGCTCTGTAGTGAGCACGACGCGGGGTGCGCGGTGTTCCAAAGCAATCACGAAGGCGAACTGGTTGATCGCATTCAGGCCGCCCGCCACGACGAAACCGAGTTCATCATTATTAATGCCGGGGCATACACTCATACCAGCATTGCCATACGCGACGTGCTGGCCGCAGTGGGTCTTCCGTTTATCGAAGTGCATCTGTCCAACGTTTATAAACGTGAACCTTTTCGCCATCACTCATATTTGTCGGATCAGGCCGTCGGCGTGATTGCCGGCCTGGGGGCGGCGGGATATGAGGCTGCGCTTCGCTACGCGCTGGCTCATTAGCTGCAATAGGTATTCAGTAAGTTAATTAATTATTTTTGTTTATTATTTCGTGCACCTGCGGTTGCCGCCGGTGCCGTCTTTCGGGAAGGACATATGGACCTCAGAAAACTTAAAACTCTTATTGATCTTGTTGCCGACTCGGGCATTGCAGAGCTGGAAATTACCGAGGGTGACGGCAAGGTCCGCATCGTGAAGTTCTCGCAATCGGTTCAGCCGGTGGCGCAGGTTGCGCCAGCCGCTTCTGCGGCCGAAGCGGCTGCGCAGCAGGCTGGCGCACCTGCCCAGCCTCAAGGCCATGCGGTGAAAGCGCCCATGGTGGGCACGTTCTATCGGGCGCCGAACCCCGGCGCATCGCCTTTTGTTGAGGTGGGGCAATCGGTAAAAGAAGGCGAGCCGCTTTGTATTATCGAGGCGATGAAACTGTTGAACGAAATCGAGGCTGACAAGTCCGGGGTGATTAAAGAGATCCTGGTTGAGAACGGCGAACCGGTTGAGTATGGTCAACCTTTATTTATTATTGGCTAATCCATGTTTGAAAAAATTCTGATTGCCAATCGGGGCGAGATCGCGTTGCGTATCCAGCGCGCCTGTCGCGAACTTGGTGTTAAAACTGTCGTGGTGCATTCCGAGGCCGATCGTGATGCCAAATATGTAAAACTGGCCGATGAATCGGTATGTATCGGGCCTGCGCCTGCGCGGGACAGCTACCTTAATATGCCGGCTTTGATTTCCGCCGCCGAGGTCACCGATGCCGAGGCGATTCATCCTGGCTATGGCTTTTTGGCTGAAAACGCCGACTTCGCCGAGCGCGTTGAAAAAAGTGGCTTTGTTTTCATTGGCCCTCGTCCCGAGAGTATTCGCTTGATGGGCGACAAAGTCAGCGCCAAGCGTGCCATGATTGCGGCGGGTGTCCCCGTGGTGCCCGGTTCCGAGGGCGCGTTGCCGGAAGATCCGCAAACAATCATGCAAATGGCCCGCGATGTTGGGTATCCGGTCATTATCAAGGCGGCCGGTGGCGGCGGTGGCCGGGGCATGCGTGTGGTGTACACGGAAGCCGCGTTGCTCAATGCTGTTGCCATGACGCGCAATGAAGCGGGTTCGGCATTCAATAATCCTGAAGTCTACATGGAGAAATTCCTCGAGAATCCACGCCATGTCGAGATCCAGGTGTTGGCCGACGGCGGACGCAATGCCGTCTGGCTTGGTGAGCGCGACTGCTCCATGCAGCGACGGCATCAGAAGGTCATTGAAGAAGCGCCCGCGCCGCATATACCGCGCAAATTGATCGAGCGTATTGGTGAACGTTGTGCGGAAGCCTGCCGAAAAATCAATTATCGTGGCGCCGGGACATTCGAGTTCCTTTATGAAGACGGTGAGTTTTTCTTTATTGAGATGAACACCCGTATTCAGGTTGAGCACACGGTGACTGAAATGGTGACCGGGATCGATCTGGTGGCCCAGCAAATTCGTATTGCGGCCGGTGAAAAGTTCACCTTGCGTCAAAAAGATGTTCAATTCCGTGGGCATGCCATTGAGTGTCGCATCAATGCGGAAGATCCGTTCAAGTTTACGCCCAGCCCCGGTAAAATCATTAACTGGCATCCGCCAGGCGGCATGGGTGTGCGTATGGATTCGCATGTATTCAGCGGTTATACGATTCCGCCGCATTACGATTCCATGATCGCCAAACTGATTACTTACGGTGATACGCGTGAACAGGCAATAGCACGCATGGATATTGCCTTGTCGGAAATGGTGGTCGAGGGAATTCAAACCAATATCCCGCTGCATCGGGAGTTGATGCAGGACGCCCGCTTTGTCGAAGGCGGCACCAGCATTCACTATCTTGAGCACAAGCTCTCGCAACGACCTTAACGAGCCGGCCAATGCGTGAACTTGTGCTGTATTGTCGCGAAGAGCAGGCCGAGGCCTGGTCCGATCTGCTGCTTGACGCAGGGGTGTTATCGGTATCGGTGGAAGATGCCGAGAGCGATACCGACGCCGAGCACCCTCTTTTTGGCGAGCCCGGCACTGAGCCGCAAGTGCAGGCGTGGCGGAACAATCGGGTGGTGGCGCTTTTGCCCGATCACCTCGAGCCCGCAGAGGTGGTGTCGGCGCTGGCCGATGCGACCGGGGAGGTAATTTCCGACACCGACTGGGTCACCCAGGAAGTACCCGATGCAGATTGGGTTCGCGTTACGCAGTCGCAATTCGGCCCTATTCACGTTGGTGAACGGATTGTCATTGTGCCAAGCTGGCATGTGAACGACCCGTCGTTGGATTTGTCTGATAACGTGGTGGCTATTGAGCTTGATCCTGGCTTGGCATTCGGCACCGGAAGTCATCCGACAACACATTTGTGTCTGGAGTGGCTGGCAGAGAACTTGCAAGGTGCGCCCACCGTGCTTGATTATGGTTGCGGTTCCGGTATTTTGGCCATTGCTGCACGCAAACTGGGAGCCGCTTCGGTTTATGCTATTGACATCGATGAACAGGCTGTCATTGCGACTGGGTATAACGCCCAGGTGAATCAGGTTGAACTCAATGCCGGGTTGCCCGACGATCTTCCCGAGGGTCGGTTTGATCTTGTCGTGGCGAATATTTTGTCGAATCCGCTCAAGGTTTTGGCACCCATGCTGGCCAACCGTGTCGCACAGGGAGGCCGGCTGGTGTTGTCGGGGGTGCTTGAGCGCCAGGCCGATGAGGTCGCGGCTGCCTATGCGCCCTGGCTGGCGATGTCGGTTTGGCAGTCAAGAGAAGGCTGGGTGTGTTTGCACGGCCAACGTTGAATCTGAAGGCAGTCATAAGTGGTTAGGCCCGATTTATGGAGTTGAATACCCGTTGCCCTGAGTGCGGCACTGTGTTTGCAGCAAGTCTGGAGCAGATGAAGCTGCGCAAGGGCTATATTCGTTGCGTTAATTGCGCCAACATTTTTGATGGTTTCGAATTTGTGGTGCCGGGCGAGGTGTCGGATGTACAGCCTCAAAAAACGCAAAGTGAGCCAACTCAGGAAGTGGGCCATGTTCCCTTGCGTGCCGAGCCCCGGCAGCCATCAACGCCCCGGCGTGTCCCTCCGCGCGTCGACTTGCACACCCTCGATGCGCCAAACGACGATGCGCATTACATTGCCTCCAACACTGATAGTGATCAACAGAATGAGCCGGTCTCCCTGTATCTGGAGCCGCGCGAAGACCGTATCCGGCGTCCCGCCGGTGCAGAGTTCCTGACGCATCGCCGGGAAACCATCAGCTCTGGTTGGGGGGGCCTTGTTACCTTTCTGGTTGCCTTGGGCTTATTGGTTGGTGCTGCATTATTGGTGTATGCGTATCGTGTCCAGATCGCTTCCTCGGTACCCGCGGCGCGCCCGTGGCTGGAGCGTGCTTGTGTTTCAATTGGCTGCACCGTGCCTTATCCTCAGCGCGTTGATCGAATTTCAATCATGGACTCCTCTTTACAGGCCGGGGATTCGCCAACGCAGATGCAATTGAATGTGGTGATGCGCAATACTTTTGGAAAGGCTCAGCAATGGCCGGTATTGATGCTTGATCTGGTCGATTTTTCGGGTGCCGTCGTGGCTACAAAAACGTATGGACCCGATAACTATCTGGCCAATGGTGAAAAGGCGCCGGCATTCCAGGCTGGCCAGGAAGTGCGGCTGAGAATACCGGTTGAGGTAGGTGACCTGAAAGTAAATGGCTATCAGTTGCGAAAAGTATTTCCCGATCAAGGACAAAAATGACTAAACCTATTGTTGTATGTGGTTCTATTGCGTTTGACACAATTGCCGTGTTCGAAGGGCATTTTAAAGAGCACATCCTGCCCGACAGCATTCATTCTCTAAGCGTTTCTTTCTTTGTGCCGTCGATGCGCAAGGAATACGGCGGTTGCGCCGGAAATATTGCCTACAATTTGCGTTTGCTGGGTGGGCAGCCTCTGCCGGTTGGAACGGTGGGTGTTGATGCCGATGATTATTTGCAGTACATGCAAAAGCTGGGTATCGATACGCAGTATGTGCGGGTCATGCCCGACATGTTTACGCCACAGTGCTTCATCACGACAGATCTCGACAACAATCAGATTGCGTCTTTTCATCCCGGGGCGATGTCGTTTTCGGCCGACAACGATGTCTCGGGTGTTGAAGCAGCATGGGCAATTGTCGCACCCGATTCAAAAGAGGGTATGTTCGCCCATGCCCGTCGTTTGAATGCCGGTAATATTCCTTTTATCTTCGATCTGGGTCAGGCGATGCCGCTTTTTACGGGCGAAGATCTGAATGAGATGTTGGCGCTTGCGCAGATGCTGACGGCGAATGAGTATGAGGCCAGTGTCATCGAGCAACGAACAGGGCGTAGCCTGGTCGATTTGTCCTCGAGCTTGCAGGCGGTGGTGGTAACGCGAGGTGCCCAGGGCGCCTCGTTATATGTGAAAGGAGAACACACGCATATTGAACCTTTCCAGGTTAATGAGGTCGTTGATCCTACAGGGTGCGGCGATGCACATCGTGCTGGCCTTTTGTATGGCCTTAGTGAGGGTTGGAGTTTGCGCGACGCGTGTTGTTTGGCGAATGTCATGGGGGCGATTAAAATTTCATCTCGTGGCCCGCAAAGTCATCAGCCGGATCGCGGCCAGATCGGTGCCATGCTGGAGCGTCACCATGGTATTAAATTACCCGGTTAAACTGTGTGTGTACCGGGTTCTAACAGGAGTGTATTCATGACAACAAGGGTTCAGCTTAAAGGTTATCGGCCAGGCCGGTTTATCGCGGTGGTGGCGTTGGTCGGGGCAATGGGTGTTATTGCAGGATGTGCAAATCCTTCGGCTTCCAGCTCTGTCTACAATTATGATCAGGCCCAGCGTGAACAGATTGTGCGGCTTGGTACTGTCGTGTCCGTGCGTAATGTCGTTATTCAAAACGACAAATCCAGTGGAGCAGGTATGGTTGCCGGCGGTGCGCTGGGTGGTGTGGCCGGTAACGCAATAGGGGGTGGCTCGGGCCGCGCCATTGCCACCGTTGGCGGTGCGATTCTGGGCGGCCTGTTGGGTAATACAGTAGAAAATCAGGTCGGTAAAACCCAAGGTCTTGAGATTGAAGTACGCCTTGACAATGGTGAAACCCGCGTGATTGCGCAGGCGGCCGATGTACCCATCAGCGCCGGGCAAAGGGTGCGTGTTCTAAGCGGTAACGGCCCTACACGCGTGGTACCAATGTAATTGTGGTGTTGGGGGGAGCGATGCTTGACCCCGGCGTAAAAAGGCCCGGCATACATTTGTGTGCCGGGCCTTTTTAGTTCAAGCAAGCGTCAAACCCCAAACAGGGAAAAAGCCATACTTTCAAGAACCATCATGATGACTTGTGCCACAATCAACAAGATCAGGGGTGAAAAATCGATACCGCCCAAATTCGGCAAAACGCGTCGTATGGGGTCGAGAAGCGGCGCAGTCAGTGTTTGCAGAACCGGCATAATGGGTGCCATGGGGTTTACCCACGACAACACAACCTGAATCAGTGTGAGCCACAAGATCAGGTTGAAAGCCCATTTCAATACAGTCAGAACGCTCGCTACCAGAGCGCCGGCCAGGCCGTTCATTAAGGGCAGCGCACCGGTTAATACAAAGAAGGTGAGCAGTAAATAAATAAGCGCAACCAGCCAGGCGGCCACGATACTTGGCCCGTCGAAGCGGCCCGCGGAAGGAATAATTCGTTTAAGCGGCACAACCAGCCAGTCGGTAATTCGCAGCAGCGCTTGTGAGTATGGATTGAATGGGTGCAGGCGGATTGCAAACATCCAGGCTCTGATCAACAGGGCAATACCGAAAAGGGTAAACAGGATGTTGATGATGAAATGCAGTATGTTGCTAAACATGGGTATCAGTCACCATCGAAGTTAAAGATGTGACATTGTCGCATGAGACTCTGGCAGACTGAAGTAGAAACTAGAAAGTGACAAATCAGAAATAAAAAAGGCAGCCGTTTTGGTAACGGCTGCCTGAAATTAAATGATATTTAGTACAAAAATTACGGCCGGTCACCTGTAGGGAACGGCCAGCTTGCAGCGGGATTCACCGTTTTTGTGGCTTCCTGAGCTTCTGCTGTTTGTGAAGCATTAGCCGCTGTTTTGCTGGTTTTCACTTTTTTAGCGTTTTTTTTTGCCGGTGCTTTTTTGGCGACGGCCTTTTTTGCAGGCGCGGCTTTGCTGGCCACTTTCTTTGCAGGCGCTTTTTTAGCGGCGGTTGCTTTTTTTGCCGGTGCCTTTTTGGCTACGGTTTTTTTTGCCGGTGTTTTTTTTGCGACCGCTTTCTTTGCGGGTGCTCTTTTAGCGACGGCCTTTTTTGCGACGGCTTTTTTAGCCACGGCCTTTTTTGCAACGGCTTTTTTAGCGATGGTTTTTTTGGCCGGTGCTTTCTTTGCTACGGTTTTTTTCGCTGCTACTTTTTTGCTTGCCGTTGTTTTTTTTGCCGCTGCTTTTTTTACCGTGGCTTTTTTTGCAACGGCTTTTTTAGCTACGGTTTTCTTTGCTGCCGTTTTCTTGACTGCTTTTTTCGCCGGTGCCGCTTTTTTTGCTGCTACTGTTTTCTTTGCAGGTACCGCTTTCTTCGCTGCTACCTTTTTGGTTGCTGTTGCTTTCTTGGCGGTTCTTGCCTTTTTGGTTGCTGCCTTTTTGGCTGTAGCCATAGTGATGCTCCTTGAGAATGAATCGTAGAAACGTCCATCCATTTGATATGGCCCCCACTAAAAGGGTGCGACCCATTTCAAATGGCACAAGCGTGCAAAGTGCACAGCACCCGGCACGCTATGAGTCTAACTGAAGGAGCAGCAGTATCCAAGCATTATTCCCAGTTTAGTGCTCCACCGGTTTGATATTCAATCACGCGTGTCTCAAAAAAGTTGCGTTCTTTCTTAAGATCGATCATTTCAGCCATCCAGGGGAACGGATTGTCTTCTTGTGCGAATAAAGGCTCGATACCGATTTGTTGACAGCGGCGATTGGCGATAAAGCGCAAATACGATTTGAACATGCCTGCATTCAAGCCCAGCACGCCACGCGGCATGGTGTCTTCCGCATAAGCATATTCAAGCTCGACGGCCTTACGGAACAAGACGCGAATTTCTTCGCGGAATTCCGGTGTCCACAGATGCGGGTTCTCGAGCTTGATGGTGTTGATGAGATCGATGCCGAAATTGCAATGCATGGACTCATCGCGAAGAATGTACATGTATTGTTCGGCAGCGCCGGTCATTTTGTTTTGACGACCCAAGGCCAGAATTTGCGTAAAGCCAACATAGAAGAACAGGCCTTCCATTAGGCAGGCAAAAACAATAAGCGACTTCAATAGTGTTTGGTCGGCCTCGGGTGTACCGGTTTCGAAGTGCGGGTCGGCGATGGCATCGATGAACGGAATCAGGAATTCATCTTTGGCCCGAATAGAGGGAACTTCGTTATAGGCGTTGAAGATTTCTGACTCATCAAGATCGAGGCTTTCAACAATATACTGATAAGCGTGGGTGTGAATCGCTTCTTCAAACGCCTGACGCAACAAAAACTGACGGCATTCCGGCGCGGTGATATGACGATAGGTGCCCAGCACAATATTGTTGGCGGCCAGGGAGTCGGCCGTAACGAAAAAGCCCAGGTTGCGCTTAACGATGCGGCGTTCGTCTTCGGTCAGGCCGTTTGGGTTCTTCCACAAGGCAATGTCGCGCGACATGTTGACTTCCTGCGGCATCCAATGATTGGCGCAGGTAGCCAGGTATTTTTCCCATGCCCATTTGTATTTGAAGGGCACGAGCTGGTTGACGTCGGTTTGGCCGTTGATGATGCGTTTGTCGGCGGCGCTGACGCGACTGGTTGACACCGGTGCAGCAACCGTGGCGTTGGGCTTGGCATGAGGCGCCGCGCCGGTGGCCTTTGCGGGCGCCATGGCTGCATGGTCGTAATGCGGTGCTTGGGTGTTCGCTGCGCTTTGCGCAGGCGCATCAGGTTGACGCGCTGCCGGGCTTGCCGGTGTAGGCGTTGGTTGAGGTGTGTCGTCATCCCATGAAAGCATTGTCTTGTACCTTTTATCTGTTCGTGTGGTGGGTGGGTGGTTTGAAGGGCTGGCGCCTTATTGGCATGCCTCGCACTCTTCGAAACCATCGTCACCGGGCCGTAAAGTGCACACCGTACCAACGACTTCCGCTTCCGGCAAATTGGCAGCGGGTGCTGCGGCGGCAGTGGCCGTAGTCGTTCCAGAGGCGCTGTTGGAAACCGAGTTCAACTCGCCGCCACGGCCTGTTGATTTTTCAGCGTTGGTTGCACCGCTGGAGCGCAGATAGTAAGTGGTTTTCAGTCCGCGAATCCAGGCCAGTTTGTAGGTGGCGTCGAGTTTCTTGCCAGATACGCCGGCCATGAAAATATTCAATGACTGTGCCTGGTCAATCCACTTTTGGCGTCGTGCGGCACACTCAACCACCCAGCTTGGATCAATTTCAAAGGCCGTTGCATAGAGTTCGCGCAGGTCTTCCGGAATGCGATCAATGCGTGCCAGGCTGCCGTCGAAATATTTCAGGTCAGACACCATGACCTCGTCCCACAAGCCGCGTGTTTTCAGGTCGCGTACCAGAGCGTCATTCACCACGATGAACTCACCCGACAGGTTGGATTTCACATACAGATTGCGATAGTTGGGTTCGATGCAGGGTGAAACGCCAATGATGTTTGAAATCGTGGCGGTAGGAGCAACCGCAATGCAGTTGGAGTTGCGCATACCGTGTTGTTGGATGTGCGCCCGCAGGGTATCCCAATCGAGCGTGCTGCTTTCATCCACTTCAACATAGCCGCCACGTTGCTCGCGCAACATTTTCAGTGTGTCCTGGGGCAGGATGCCGCGATCCCACAACGAGCCGCGGAAGCTGTCATAAGGGCCACGCTCGGCGGCAAGCTTGCTGGATGCCTGGTAAGCGTAATAGCACACTGCTTCCATTGAGTTATCGGAGAACGTGACGGCCTCGTTCGATGCAAACGGCACGCGCATGATGTGCAGGCAGTCCTGGAAGCCCATGATGCCCATGCCGACAGGGCGATGGCGCACGTTCGAGTTACGGGCCTTGGGGACTGCGTAGTAGTTGATGTCGATGACGTTATCGAGCATGCGCATGGCAACATTAACCGTGCGCTGGAGTTTGTCGTGATCAAGTTCGTACGAGCCATCGGCACCGGGTTTCAAATGCGCCGCCAGGTTGATGGACCCCAGGTTGCACACGGCAATTTCCGACTCGTTGGTATTCAACGTGATTTCGGTGCACAAGTTGGAGCTGTGCACCACACCAACGTGCTGCTGTGGTGAACGGATGTTGCAAGGGTCTTTGAACGTGAGCCAGGGATGGCCGGTTTCGAACAACATGGAAAGCATTTTGCGCCACAGGTTGACCGCCGGAATGGTTTTGTGCAGAGGCAATTCGCCGCGCGCCGCCTTTTCCTCGTAGGCAATGTAGGCGGCTTCAAACGCCTGGCCGTATTTGTCGTGCAGGTCGGGAACGTCGGAGGGCGAGAACAGGGTCCAGTCGCCGTTTTCCATGACCCGCTTCATGAACAAATCGGGAATCCAGTTGGCCGTGTTCATGTCGTGCGTGCGACGACGCTCGTCGCCGGTATTCTTGCGCAGTTCCAGGAACTCTTCGATGTCGAGGTGCCAGGTCTCGAGGTAGGCGCATACGGCACCCTTGCGTTTGCCGCCCTGGTTGACTGCAACAGCGGTGTCGTTCACCACTTTCAGGAAAGGTACGACACCCTGGCTTTCACCGTTGGTGCCCTTGATGTGGCTGCGCAGGGCGCGTACCGGAGTCCAGTCGTTACCCAGGCCGCCGGCGTATTTGGCCAGCAGTGCATTTTCTTTGATGGCGTCGTAGATGCCCACGAGGTCATCCGACACGGTTGTGAGGTAGCACGAGGATAATTGTGAGTGCAGCGTGCCCGAATTGAACAGCGTGGGCGTGGAACTCATGAAGTCGAAAGAAGACAGCACGTTGTAAAACTCGATGGCCCTGGCTTCGCGGTTTATTTCGTTCAGTGCCAAGCCCATTGCCACACGCATGAAAAAGATTTGCGGCAATTCGATGCGATGGCCGCGAACGTGCAGAAAGTAGCGGTCGTACAGCGTTTGAAGGCCCAGGTAGGTGAATTGGTTGTCGCGTTCCGCTTTCAGTGCGGCGGCGAGCTTGGGCAGATCGAACTGGCCCAGCTTGTCGTCGAGCAAGCCATTTTCAATGCCGGTTTTAATGAACCTGGGCAGGTATTCGGCATAGCGGGTTTCCATTGCGGCCTGAGAGACTTCTTCGCCGAGGACTTCAATACGAATCGTGTGCAATAACAGGCGAGCCGTAACCTGGCTGTATGCCGGATCGTTTTCAACCATGGAACGGGCCGACAAAATGGCCGACTTATAAACCTCTTCGGCGGGGATGCCGTCGTATAGGTTTTTAATGGTCTCGGTCAGAATGGCGTCGGTGTCGATTGGGATGGGCAGATCGACGCCGGCCGCTTCAATCGTTTCCTTCAGGCGATCGATATCGAGGGGGCGTACCACGCCGTTGTCGGTGACGTTCAGGGCCGGCGTGCTGGGTGCAGCTTGTTCGGGTGCACTGCGAGCGCGCTCTTGCGAGCGCTTTTCACGATACAGCACGTAGGCGCGGGCGACGTCGTGTTCACCAGAGCGCATGAGCGCCAGCTCGACCTGGTCCTGGATATCCTCGATATGGAATGTGCCGCCACCGGGGCGGTTGCGAATAAGTGCATTAACAACCTGTGAGGTGAGTTGCTCTACCAATTCACGAACCCGCGCAGATGCGGCGCTTTGCCCACCGTTAACGGCAAGAAAAGCCTTGGTGACAGCCACGCTGATTTTATTGGGCTCGAAGGAAACGACTGCACCATTGCGTCGGATAACACTGAAATTCTGCCATGGGCTGTTTTGCTGGCCGCTGGTTTTCCGTTCGGAAGCGGGGGCGTCGGGCGGGGTCTCAGTATGATTTTCTGATAGGGTTGTTTGCATGATGGCTCCTGTAACCGTCGACGCTGTGGGTCGGCGAAAACGTGTGTCAGATAACGGTGGACCGTGAAAAAACGCGAAAAAAACGCGTTGAAAGGGTGGGGTTTCTTGGTTTTTTGCTTTGTTATAAACCACTATATGTAGTGGTTTTGAATGATTCAGGCACTAATTGTAGTGTTATGGGCCGGGCGAATCAAGCAGGGTAAACAACTATCTGATGTTTATTTCAAAAAAGTCTTAGGGCTTGTCATCAGGGGCTGTTGCAATTCAGTTTCAAATGCCTCAATGTATTGTCACGATGGACGTTTTCCGCAAGCCCGGGCCACCGGGTGGCATAATCATTCCATCGTGCCTTATTACTTATTTGTATTGGAATAACTCGGCTATGTCTGGAATGAAAATTCGTTCGTTGCTTTTGGGTTCGATTGCGGCATTGCTGGTTGGGGGGTGTGCTCAGGCCCCAAAGCAGGCAAAGCATACGTCTGAAATAAATTGCGTACCGCCCGGCAATGCCGCCCTTGAAGGGAATTGGCTCGGAGACCGCAAGCAGGCGGGTGTGGCGGGCTCATTTCAGGTTTGGATGCATTTGCGCCCCGACGGGTCCATGACCTATGCCGAACGCTTGCAACGCCAAGGCAAGCCATCACAATCGTTGCGGGAAACCGGTTGCTGGCAGCACGATGCCGGCAACGGCGACCTGATCCTGAGAACATTGAAGTCCAATGGCGCATGGGTCGAAGCAGACGACCCTATCTATGTGAATCGCTACTCGTCTGTCGTGCAGGGGTCGGGGCAGCTTAGGCTTGGCAGCGGGCAAAGCGGGTTTTCGCTAAAGCGTATGCCTGACGATTACCGCTTGCCGTTTTAGTTGGGCTGCATTGTATTTATTCGTGCTTTTATGCGGTTTGCGATGGCCTTATTTATCTGCCAGGGTTGCAGCCAGTCGCTTTAAAACGGTTTCGCGACCGAGCAGGCTTAATACAGCGTCAACCGCCGGGGTTTGTTTACGCCCCGTGATGGCAACCCGCAACGGTATACCCAGTTTTGGCATTTTCAGGTTGTGCTGTTTCAACACGGCCTGAATCAGGTCGGCGATAGCCGGTGTGGTCCAAGCCGGGAGCGTTTCTGCCTGAGTGGCAAAATCAGCCAGAACTTTCAAGGCGTCCGGGGTCAGGTGTGTTCTCTTCAACTCGTCGTCGGCGGGAACAAAAGGGCCGCAGAACAACATGGCATCTTCGGCTAGCTGGTTCAAGGTTTCGGCTCGTTCTTTCAGCAGTCCCATGACTGCTTCCAGGTCGGTTGCCTCCGGATCTCCATCCAGTTTCACAATCCGTGGCGCGACCTCTTGTGCCAGCTTTTTGTTACTGGTTTCACGAATATAATGCGCATTGACCCAGTTCAGTTTCTTTGGGTCCCATTGTGCCGCCGATTTACTGAGATTGCGTGTATCAAACCACTCAATCAGTTGGTCGCGCGAGAAAATTTCGTCGTTGCCGTGGCTCCAGCCCAGGCGCGCCAGATAATTCACCATGGCTTCAGGCAAATAACCGTCGTCATGGTATTGCACGACGCTCACTGCCCCATGCCGTTTCGACAGTTTTTCCCCATCGGGACCGAGAATCATCGGAACGTGCCCGTATTGCGGCAAAGTTCCGCCCAGCGCCCGCAAAATATTAATTTGACGGGGAGTATTGTTGATATGGTCGTCGCCGCGAATGACATGGGTGATCTGCATATCCCAGTCGTCGACGACAACGCAAAAGTTGTATGTGGGCGTACCGTCGGTACGTGCAATGATCAGATCGTCCAGCTCGCCGTTGTCAATCGTGATCGGGCCTTTAACAAGATCGTTCCAGCTTGTCGTGCCGTCCCTGGGTGTTTTGAAACGAACAACGGGCTTGCGGCCTTCCGGTATCGGGGGCAACGTTTTTCCGGCTTCGGGCCGCCAGGTTCCATCGTAGCGCGGCTTCAAGCCGTTGCGGCGCGCTTTCTCGCGCATGGCTTCCACTTCTTCCGCGCTGCTGTAGCAATAGTAGGCATTGCCTTCCTTCAGCATGCGTTCGATCACGTCGCGATACAGGTCCATGCGCTGCATTTGGTAGAAAGGTCCCTCATCGGGCTGCATGCCCAGCCAGTCCATGGCGTCGAGAATGGCTTGAACCGCTTCAGGTGTTGAACGTTCGAGGTCGGTGTCTTCAATACGCAAAACGAATATGCCGTTGTGATGGCGCGCAAAGGCCCATGCAAAAAGCGCTGTGCGGGCCCCACCCAGATGCAGGTAGCCTGTGGGTGAGGGAGCAAAACGGGTGCGGATGGTTTGGGAGGTAGACGAACTCATAGATTATGTTTAGGCTTTGCAGGGTGCCTGTTTTGGGCACCCGTATTGATGAATAATGGGTCTATTTTAGAGTAAGCTTTTACAGTCATGCTTCGTCATCGTCTTGCCGCCCTGTTTGATCCTGCATCAGTGCTGGTTGCCGGTCCTGCGCGACTGCCTATGAAAACCATTGCTTCACCGGGGCTTCTGGCGCAACATCAAACCCATGTGGTTTGGTCGGAAACGGGCGATACGCAATGGCCCGGGCATTTGGCCGGTGTGTCGCCGGGGCGGCGTCTTGATCTGGCTGTTCTGGCGCTGCCTTATCACGCATTACCTGAAGCGTTGGGCGCATTGGAGCAATATCGTCCTCGTGCTCTTATCGTGCTCTCGCCGTCTTCGCCTTCGGTCACGCCGGGACAAGACTGCCAACTGTGCGTTCAGTGGTCGCGCGAAAACGATTGCGTCATGCTGGGGCCCCGTACACTTGGCGTCCAACGACCCCATCTGGGGTTGAACGCAAGCCTCTCTTCACATCTGGCATTACCGGGCAAGGTGGCGCTGGTGTCGCAGTCGGAGGCCATTGTCAGTGCGGTGCTCGATTGGGCACGCGACGCGAACCTGGGTTTTTCCACCGTTGCGTCCATGGGCGATGAAACCGATTTGACGCTTGCTCATCTGCTCGACTATCTTGCGACCGATTCGCGAACGGACAGCATTGCAGTCTACCTTGAACAGTTACCTTCGCCGCGGGCGTTATTCAGTGCCTTGCGGGCGGCGGCAGCGGTTAAACCGGTGGTGGTATTGAAAGCCGGTGGCGGGTCGCGTAACCCCAACTCCGAAAGCGACGCCGTATTTAATGCCTTGTTGCGACGAGCCGGCGCTGTACGTATTCCTTACTTTGTGCAATTGTTTTCGTCCATCAAGGTATTGCGCAGCCCTGTGCGTCCGAAGGGCCGGCGTATTGCCATTGTTTCCAATGGCAGTGGGCCGCCTCAGCTGACGCTCGATATCATGGGGGCTGCTTCGGCGGTGCAAAGGGCCGAGTTGTCGCTGCATACGCAAAAGATCTTGGCAGAATCGCTTGAAGAGGCCGCCCAGGTTGCCAATCCCGTGGTAACGCGCGTTGCACTGAAGCCGGAAACCATGGAGGCTGTGTTGAAGTCGTTGACGGCCGATGCGGGTGTCGACGGTATTCTCGTTCTGTTGGCTCCCGATCAGCGCGTTGATATGGGCGGCATTGTTGCGCAACTGGCGCATACCGCCGCCAGTGCCACCAAGCCGGTCATGGCGTGCCTGATGGGCGAGGCCACAATGCGCCCGCTAAGGCACCGGCTCGATGAGGCGGGAATTCCGTCGTTTCGCACGCCTGAGGCCGCTGTGAATGCTTTTGGTGTGTTGGCCACCTATCATTACAACCAGGTGTTGTCGCAACAAACGCTGCCCCCGGAGCCGCTGAACCAGCCACCGCAGGTAGACCAGGCACGTTTGCTGATTAACGCGGTGTTGCAGGCGCAAAGATCCACGCTTGAGTTTCACGAGTGTGCCCAGCTCCTGGCCTGCTTTGGCGTGCCAGTTGAGTTGCTCTCGGATCAAGACGATTTTCCCGGGTTGAGTCAGGTTGATGATGCGCCGATGGCAATTCGTGTGGGGCACGATGCGCAGTATGGTCCGTTCATTAACTTTGGTTCTGGTGGTCGTACTGTGATCTCGTCGCGTGACAGGGCGGTTGATCTGCCGCCGTTGAATAGTTTCCTGGCTCGGCAGATCATCGAACGCAGCGTGGTCTGGCGGCGGGCGTTGCGGCATCAGATTAGTCCGGCGGCGCAGGCCAGCCTGGAGGATGCGCTTGAGCGGTTATCCGACATGGTGTGCATGCTGCCCGAAATTCAGCAGCTTCTTATTGACCCCCTGTGGGCCGGAAATACCCACCTGTTTGCCCAGGCGGTTCACATTGAAGTGGCGCCGTCACGCTTGGCGGCCTTGCCGGAGGACTCGGGTTATGGCCATATGGCTATCCACCCCTATCCACGTCATCTGGTGCACGAGAAGCAGTTTGCCGACGGTCAGCCCTGGTTGATGCGTCCCATTCGGCCGGAGGATGCCGAACCCTTGCAACGTTTTGTGCGTGGGCTGTCCGACGAGTCGCGTTACATGCGTTTTGTGTCCATGTTGCGTGAACTCACGCCCAGCATGTTGGCGCGTTATACCCGGATTGACTACGACAGGGAACTGGCGCTGGTCGCCACGGTGCAGGTACGCAATCCCGAGCACCGGGGGCATCCGCAGGAGGAAATTATTGGTTTTGCGCATTATTTGCGTAATGCCGATGGCCGGGGCGCGGAATATGCCTTGGTCGTGGCCGACAACTGGCAGCGGCACGGGTTGGGGCAGGATCTGCTTCAAGGCTTGTTGCAAGTGGCTCGCGCACAGCATCTTGATTACATCGAGGGGTTTGTGCTGGCGGCAAACCGACCTATGCTGGGGCTGATGACCCGCATGGGTTTCAAGAATGACGTCGATGAGGACGACCCTGTCTTGCGTCGCGTGTGGTTGTCGTTATAGCCGCCACCGAGGTGGGCGGCTATGCCGCATGCGCAGTGAAGTTGCGTGCAAAAAACCGGGCAATATCGCGAATTTCGTCCAGGCACACCGAGTGGGGCATGCCGTAGTTTTTCCATTCAATGTTGTAGCCCAATTGTTGCAACTGTTCGCATGAAGCCTTCGCACGCTCAATGGAAACAACCGGATCTTGCGTGCCGTGCGCCATGAAGATGGGTGTGTCTTGATTCGCCGGGTGGCGTTCCGCCTCGACCATTTCAGCCAATGGCAGGTAACCGGAGAGGCATAGCAGGCCCGCCAGTTGTTCCTCCAGGCGCAATCCCGTTTGCAGTGTCATGGCGCAGCCTTGCGAGAAGCCGGCCAGAATGATGTTATGGCTGGGAATACCGCGTGCATTTTCACGTGCGATAAGCGCGCGGATGATTTGTTCCGACTGACGAAGGCCGTTTTCATCTTCGCGCCGGCCGATATCGCTGTCTTTTATGTCGTACCAGGCGCGCATTTGCATGCCCTGGTTAATGGTCACGGGCATGACAGGGGCATGGGGGAACACAAAGCGAATTTGCGGGTTCGGCGCCAGATTGAGTTCCGGGACGATGGGGGCGAAGTCATTGCCATCGGCACCCAGGCCGTGCAGCCAGATGACAGCGTGTGTCGGGTTTTTGCCTGTTTCGAGCTCAAGAGAGTCCAGTTGGGTGGTGAATTCGCTCATGGTGGTATTGTTTCGACAGTACGGTAAAAATTAAGAGTTCGTGTTTTGTAAGGTTTTCAAGGCCTGATACAGCGCCCGGTAATGTTTGCGTTTCGGAGCCTGCCCGGGCTGCAGGTTCTGATTGGCTTCCTGTTCCTTGCGCCCGGCACGGATCAGCGACCGCAAGTGCTGAACATCGGCTTGCTCAAATTCGGTCAGTAATTCCGTGAGGGCTTGGTCATCTTTCAGAAGCAAGTCGCGCTGGGCCTCTAATTGATGCATGGCCGCCGCTTCCTCACGTGAACCATTTTCCCATACATCAAGCTGGTGCCTGATTGCATCGGCGTCGGCGTCGCGCATGAGTTTGCCCACATAATGAATTTGTCGTCGGCGACCTTCACGACTATTGATGCGCTGCGCCAGCCGAATCGACTCCAGCAGTTTTTCCGATAAGGGAAGTTGCTTCAGGCGTTCGGGAGAAAGGTCGACCAATTCTTTGCCAAGGTCCAGCAAGGCATGCATTTCGCGCTTGACCTGCGACTTGCTGGGGCGGTCGTATTCGCTTTCAGAATTTTCGGACTCGTTTGTCATGCAGGTAAAAGATAAGATCGTGGAATTAGCGATATGATAACTGCGTTAAACAAGAAGGGATGTAATGAGCAAAAAATCCAATTTCCATCTACCGGTCAAAAAGAATCAGGCCCGCTTTCAGGAACTGGTGACCGAAGCGCTCGACTATGCCCGCTCTCTGGGTGCGAGTGATGCCGCGGCCGAGGTGTCCGAATCTCGAGGCTTGTCTGTCTCGGTTCGCAATCAGGATATTGAAACCGTTGAGCAAACCCGGGATCGTTCGCTGGACGTGACGGTTTTTGCCGGCACCCAGCGCGGCTCTGCTTCAACATCTGATTTTTCCAGGAAAGCGCTTCGGGAAACCGTCGATGCGGCGTGGCATATTGCCAAGTACACGGCCGCCGATCCGGCGGCGGGGCTGCCGGACGCTGATTTCCTGGCGTTTGAATATCCTGACCTGCATCTTTATAGCCCGTGGGACGTAACAACCGAAAAAGCGGTTCAAAAGGCCTTGAAGGCCGAAAAAGCGGCGCGCGCCGTCAGTCCGCTCATCACGAATACCGATGGCGCATCGGTCAGCACGTTCGAGGGCCATTTCGTCCTGGGGAATACGCGTGGCTTTATGGGTGGTTTTCCGTATACCCGCCACGGTATTTCGGTAGCGCCCATTGCGGGGCAGGGCGAGAATATGCAGCGCGATTATTGGTATTCCGCTGCACGCGATCCCAAGCATCTGGCCAAAGCGTCCAAAGTGGGGCGTTATGCCGCACACCGCAGCCTGGCGCGTTTGTCGGCACGCCGTATTAAAACCGGAAAATACCCGGTTCTTTTCGAGGCGCCTCTTGCCGTTGGCTTGTTGGGGTCTTTGGTGCAGGCGACCAGCGGCGGGGCATTGTATCGTCGTGCCAGCTTTCTGCTCGATGCCTTGGGCAAACCGGTTATGGCAGACCATCTCGATGTTAAGGAAGATCCGCATGTTTCAGGCGGCATGGGCAGTTCGCCATTCGACGACGAAGGCGTTCGAACGACGGCACGTGATGTCGTTACCGGCGGCGTATTGAACGGTTATTTCCTGTCGACTTATACCGCGCGCAAGTTGGGCATGGAAACAACCGGGAATGCCGGTGGTTCGCACAACCTGACGCTGTCTTCCCGTCTTACCCAGCCCGATGACGATTTTCGCGCCATGTTGCGTAAATTGGGCACGGGCCTGTTGGTAACCGAGCTTATTGGCCAGGGCGTGAATTATGTAACGGGTGATTATTCGCGCGGCGCTTTTGGCTATTGGGTCGAGAATGGCGAAATTGTCCATGCGGTACAGGAGTTCACCATTGCGGGAAACCTGGCGGATATGCTGCGTCAAATCGCGGCGGTCGGGTCCGACACGATTACGCGTGGGTCCAAAACGACCGGGTCTATTCTGATTGAGCAAATGTCAGTGGCGGGTCAGTAGTGCAGGTCTCATGCACTGTCGTTTATTTTCGGGAGAGTCATAAAAATGGAACGTCGCGCTTTTTTGGGTAAGGCCGGGTTGGGTGCAGTGGCAGGCACGGCCGCCATTGCAACGCCGGCTATTGCGCAGCAAAATCCCAAAGTCAGTTGGAAAATGACATCAACTTACGGGCCGACCTTACCGCCTTTGTTCGGGTCTGCCGAAGTCTTTTGCAAAATGATCGAAGAGGCGTCCGACGGGCAATTCACCATTCGCCTGTACCCGGGTGGCGAGGTGGTGCCGGGCTTCGGTGTGCTTGACGCCGTTGGCAATCGTACTGTCGATTGCGGCCAGACCGCCTCTTATTATTACTATGGAAAGGACCCCACCCTTTGTTTCGATACTACCGTGCCGTTTGGTTTGAATGCGCGCCAAATGAATGCCTGGATGGATCAGGGTGACGGCCTGAAACTCATGCGCGAGGTCTTTGCCCCACGGCATATCGTGAATTTCCCCATGGGCAATACCGGTACCCAAATGGGTGGCTGGTATCGCAAGGAAATCAAGTCGGTCGCAGACCTGAAAGGGTTGAAAATGCGTACGGCGGGCTTTGCCGGCGATGTGTTGTCACGCCTGGGCGTGATCCCCCAGCAAATCTCGCCCGGCGACATTTATCCCTCGCTTGAAAAAGGGGCGCTTGATGCGGTTGAGTTCGTTGGGCCGCTTGATGATGAAAAGCTGAGTTTGCAGCGCGTGGCCAAGTATTATTATTACCCGGGCTGGTGGGAAGGCTCTGCTCAAGTGTCTTTATACGTGAACGAAAAGGCGTATGCCGAACTGCCCAAGCAGTATCAATCGCTTATAGCGCTGGCTTCCCGTTATGCGGGTCAGCAGTTATTAACGGATTACGATGCGCACAACGCCGATGCATTGCGGCGCCTGGTTGCGAACGGGGCGCAGTTGCGCGCTTTCCCGGTTGAGGTTTTGGATGCCTGTTACGACGCGGCGCAAGCGGTCTATGCGGAATTCAACGCCAAGTACCCGCAGTTCAAGAAAGTGTATGAAAATTACATGGCTTTCCGAGATCAAACCATCCCCTGGTTCCGGCTGGCCGAGGGCAGTTACGATAGCTATCTGAGCCGCGCCCTGAACCGGGCAAAGGCACAATAGTTACGCAAAAACAAGAATTTATGCTATGATTGTGGGCTTTTCCAGTTAAGGGTACGGGCGAAGTACAACGCTTAGACCCTGTTTTATTTTATTTTTTAGGAACCATCATGAAGACCTTCGTGGCCAAGCCGCATGAAGTCAAACGTGACTGGTACGTGATTGATGCCAAGGGTAAAGTCCTTGGGCGTGTAGCCAGCGAAGTTGCACGTCGCCTGCGCGGCAAGCACAAACCAGAATTCACACCACACGTTGACACCGGCGATTACATCGTCATTATTAATGCTGCCGATATTGTCGTTACCGGTAACAAGGCGCTCGACAAGCGCTACTATCGTCACTCGGGTTACCCCGGCGGCATTACCGAAACCAATTTCGAGAAAATGCAGCAGCGTTTCCCCGGTCGTGCTCTCCAGAAAGCCGTTAAAGGCATGTTGCCTAAAGGCCCGCTGGGTTATGCCATGGCCAAGAAACTCAAGATTTATGCTGGCGCCGAGCATCCCCATTCTGCTCAGCAGCCTAAACCGCTCGAAATCTAAGGACAGGTCATGATCGGTAATTGGAATTATGGAACCGGGCGCCGCAAAACGTCAGTCGCTCGTGTGTTCTTGAAAAAAGGTTCAGGCAACATCGTTGTCAACGGTAAGCCTGTTGATGAATACTTCGCTCGTGAAACCGGCCGTATGGTTGTACGTCAGCCGCTTGAGCTTACCAACCACCTCGAATCGTTCGATTTTCATATCAACGTGCACGGTGGCGGTGAAAACGGCCAGGCAGGTGCAGTGCGTCACGGTATTGCGCGTGCGCTCATCGATTACGATGAAACACTCAAGCCAGTGTTGAAGCAAGCTGGCCTGGTGACACGTGATGCGCGTGAAGTTGAACGTAAGAAAGTGGGTTTCCACAAAGCCCGCCGTCGCAAGCAGTTCAGCAAGCGTTAATTTTCGTGGTGCCTTCAGGGCGGCTTTCGGGCCTCCCCAAACAAAAGCCCTGGCGCCTGCCGGGGCTTTTGGCGTTTTGGGCTGTTGCGGGATGAAAATGTCGCGGTGGTTTTTAAATTAGGTGTGCGTCATAGCATAATGACGGTGGTTTCAATTTTTTTGGGGTTCAGCATGGCAGCAGTCAACGGCAAAAAAATAAAAGTGGGTATTGTGGGTGGCACAGGTTACACCGGTGTAGAACTGTTGCGTTTATTGTCCTGCCACCCCAATGCTGAACTGGTCGCCATTACGTCTCGCAAAGAAGAAGGGATGCCGGTAGCGCAGATGTATCCCAATTTACGCGGTCATGTCGATCTTAGCTTTACGACGCCGGAAACTGCGGCGCTTGAGCAGTGCGATATTGTCTTTTTTGCCACGCCGCACGGCGTAGCCATGGAACAGGCGAAGAGTCTGTTGGATCATGGCGTACGAATTATCGATCTTGCTGCTGATTTTCGTTTGCAAGACACCGCCGTATTCGAGCAATGGTACAACCTGCCGCATGCTTGCCCCGAGATCCTGGCAGAATCCGTGTATGGGCTGGTTGAACTCAATCGTGAGAAAATTGCCAATGCGCGCGTCGTGGGTAATCCAGGCTGTTACCCCACCACGGTGGTGCTTGGGTTGCTGCCATTGTTGCGCGAGAAGGGCTTAATTGACCCGTCGTACATTATTGCCGATTGCAAATCCGGGGTGTCGGGTGCCGGGCGCAAAGAGTCGGTACCCACGTTGTTCTCGGAAGCCAGCGATAATTTCAAGGCGTATGGTATCGGCGGACATCGCCACCTGCCTGAAATTACCGAGCAGCTCGAAGGTATTGCTGCAGGTCCGGTCCAGCTTACGTTCCTGCCGCATCTGGTGCCCATGATTCGAGGCATGTTCTCGACCATTTATGTGCGTGTGCCGTCCGATGCGCAGGATACCGATTTCCAGGCTTTGTTCGAGCAGTATTATGCCGGTGAGGCCTTTGTTGACGTCATGCCGGAAGGTAGTGCGCCGGAAACGCGTTCGGTACGAGCCTCGAATAAACTTCGAATCGCGCTTCAGCGCCCGAATCCCGGCCAGCTCATTATTCTGGTGGTGCAGGATAACCTGGTCAAGGGGGCTTCCGGTCAGGCCGTTCAGAACATGAATTTAATGTTTGGTTTGCCGGAAACAACCGGTTTGGGTCTGGTGGCGGTTTTACCCTAGCGCGACGGCTGACATATACAGGGTTTAACAAGCCTAAGGCAGGAACTCTTTTTTCTTTGGTCAGTCAAAATTCGTATGGGTAGCAATCAATCAAATACTGCAGTAAGGCGCCGACCCGCCAGACGTTCGGCGTTCTGGCAGTGGACGGTCTGGTTGCTGGTTTGGGTGGTGGCCATGGGGCTTGGGTTTGCGGCGGGACAGCACATTCAGCTGGGCCAGGCGGCCAGGCAATATGCCAATCTTCAAACCGAATTTGATGTCACCGTTGCCCAATTGCGTTACGACATGTCCAGGCTGGCGGCCGAGAAAGAGGCGCTGCAAAGTCAGTTGTCGGTGGAGCAGAGTACGCGTCGTAGCCTGGAGGAGTCGATTCAGCGCGGTCAGGGCGACTTGGCCCAAGCGAATGAACGCCTGGCGTTTTACGACCAGTTGTTACCACCGGGTCCTTCGGGCTCGGTCAGTATCCGGGCCCTGAGTCTTAAGCCCAACGGTACGTTTATAGCGTATCGTGTATTGTTAACGCGTAATGCACAGCCCGGCAGCGAATTTAATGGCCATGTTGAGTTTGTGGCTAATGGAGAAAAAAATGGGGAAAGCGTTAAAATAACGTTAAACCCCGCAACGGGTCAGGCTGATGAAGGGGCGGCTGTGGCAAGCGCCGCGCAGTCCCTTCCCGTAAGCTTCGACCAATTTCAGCGTCTGGAAGGCTTGCTGAGTATACCGGACGGTATCCGTCTTACTTCTGTTACGCTGAATATTATTGAGGACGGGGTGGTTCGGGTTTCACGGTCTGTTAAGTTCCCCGGGCCCGACGCCGCATCCGAAACCGATGAAACTTCATGATTGTTTCATGAATGATTAACGCAGCATGCGCTGCACTGGAGTATCAAATGAGCAATGTGACTGAATCCGTCGATTTGCAAGCACCACCACCTCCCTTGTTGTTTACCGATGCGGCTGCGGCCAAGGTAAAGGATTTGCTGGCCGAAGAAGGCAACCCCGAGCTTAAGCTGCGGGTTTTTGTGCAAGGTGGTGGGTGTTCCGGCTTCCAGTATGGCTTTACTTTTGATGAGGTCATCAACGAGGACGACACGGCAATTGATAAGGAAGGGGTGCAGTTATTGATTGACCCCATGAGTTTCCAGTATCTGTTTGGTGCGGAAATCGACTACAAAGACGACCTTGAAGGCGCGCAGTTCGTTATTCGCAATCCGAACGCCACATCAACTTGTGGCTGCGGATCTTCGTTTGCAGCCTAAAATACTCGGGCGTATACGTTAAGCGTAATAGCGGCAGCCCAGGATACTGGGGTGCCGCGCGCCTGTTACCTCGGGTAAACCTGCAGGGTGGCCCGCTTCATGTGCCCAAGCCAGCCAGGCAAAAGCCAGGGCTTCCACGTGCTGCACGTCGATACCCAATTCCGAGGTTGGTATTACCGGGCATTTTGCCTGGTTTTGCAGCGCACGTATCAGCGTGTCGTTAAGCGCTCCACCACCACAAGTCAGTATTTCTTCAGTACCAGGCGCGTATTGTTCGATTGCCACGGCAATGGTTTTTGCGGTCAGTGTCAGTAAAGTGGCCTGAATATCGGCTGGAAGCAAGGAAATAGCGTGATCGGAACTGGCCCACTGCGCCAGGCGTCCGGTAAGCCAGTTTGCGTTAAAAAGATCGCGCCCGGTTGATTTGGGTGGTGGTTTCGCAAACCACGGTTCGCTGTGTATCAAATACGCAAGCAGATCGCGCGATACGGCGCCCTGGGCTGCCCAGCGTCCATTATCGTCGAAAGGTTGTTTCGTATGATGTTCGCACCAGTAATCCATTAAGACATTGGCAGGCCCCGTATCGAAGCCCGTAACCGGCTGGCCCGGGTGCAGTCGTGTGATGTTGGCGATACCCCCCAGATTGACCACTGTGCGTCTTTTGGTGCTGCTGGAAAGCAGGGCTTGATGGAAAGCGGGGACAAGGGGTGCCCCATGCCCTCCGGCAGCGATATCGCGTGACCTGAAATCGGCAATGACATTGATGCCTGTAGCTTCCGCCAAATGGGCCGGGGCGTTCAGTTGAATCGTGAATCCCAGGTCGGGCCGATGCCGCACGGTTTGTCCGTGAGCACCAATTGCCCTGACATCATTTGAAGTGTAATTCGTGTCCTTCAATAACTGCGCGCATGCAGTGCTGTACAGGCTGGTCAGCGCCAGGCTAGCCTGGGCTGCACGATGCAGTTCATCATTTCCCGGGGTGTTCAGTGCGAGCAAGCTGTTGCGAAGGTCGGTGGGCATGCCTAATGCAGCCGCTTTGATCAGCCTGGGTCGTGAAGGGTTGGCGAAGTCTGCCAGCACCGCGTCGACGCCGTCGGTGCTGGTGCCAGACATGAGGCCAATGTATAAATGGCCGACCACGGGCTTCAAGCCTTACTTACTGCCGGCCTGGGCAACTTTAACTTCTTTGTCTGTAGCACTTTGCCCTTCGTCTTGCAACGCCGCCATCAAGGTGAAGTGGTTGCGGTAGTTGTCCAGGGTCGACTGAAAAGCCAGCATTTGCTTTTTGGTCAGTGCTTCAGCAACGGGAAGATCGATCGACAAAGGATCAACCGGCTTTCCATTCACACGGAACTCGTAGTGCAGGTGTGGCCCGGTTGCCCAGCCGGTAGAGCCGACATAGCCAATAAGCTGGCCTTGCTCAACCCGCGTGCCTTTGCGAATGCCCTTCGCAAGACGGTGCTGGTGAGCATAATAAGTGCTGATATTGTTTTTGTGCTTCAGGATAACAATGTTGCCAAAACCCCGCTGTTGGCCGGCAAACTGGACAACGCCGTCGGCCGTAGCATGAATGGGCGTACCGGTGGGCGCCGCGTAATCGACACCATTGTGACTGCGCCAATTGCCATGAATGGGATGGCGCCGTTTTCCGAAGTTGGAGCTGACACGTGAAAACTTCAAGGCGTTGCGCAAAAAAGCGCCTTTTAAACTTTTGCCGTCGAAATCGTAGTAGCCGCCCGAGCCGTCTTCAGGTTCGAACCAGATAGCATCATAGGTTTTCTTGCCGTTGTTGAACTCCAGGGCCAGAATACGGCCCGAACCCACTTCCTTTCCCTGGTGGGACTGGGTTTCATACACCAGGCGGAAACGATCGCCTTTACGCAAGTCGCGGATAAAGTCGATTTTGCTGCCCAGAATTTCAGCCATTTGGAAAGTAATGGCATCGGGGATGTCTGCCGCGTCGGTGGCACCAAACAACGATGAGACGATTTCCCCTTCTGCAATACGCATTTGGGTCTCGGTTGCTTCAGCCAATTCCAGCGCAACAAAGTTGTCGTCGTTGTCGGGCCGGATTTCCAGCCATTTCGAGACGAATTTGCCGTCTTCCTGGGTGCCGGGGGTATGGTAGTAGCGTAGCCACTTCATGCTGCCGTCGGCATTCAGGGCCGCTTGTACCGTACGCCCGGGGTACAGCTTGTAAATAGAGCGCGCGTCTTTGTTCTGGATCAGGAACTGTTGCAGGTTGGCTTCCTGGACATTCAGGCGTTGCAGCAAGGCAGCCAGGGTATCGCCGGATTGAATTCGGGTTTCATCGATGAACGGCGCCGAATTGGCCAATTGGCCGGGCTCAGGGAAAGGGGAGGGCAGGCTGAGCGTTTCGCGGGCTTGATATACTGGCGGCGTCGTTTCACTGATTGGTTTGACAACGGCCAGTGCCCCGGCGCCGGCAAAAAGGCCCAGTGCTAAAAGCACGAGGCCTCCGGTAATGTAATGGTGCGTGGGTTTGTCTGCGTGCTTTCTGGGCATATTCGGCTTCAGGTAAGGTTTGGTTCAGCGCGTGTTGCGCGAAACAAAGCTTAAAATAGGTATCAATGCAATTTGCAAACCCCGCAATAGAACCAGCAGGCCAAGAGTAAGTGGGCTTCAAAATGAAGCCGCAACCGGATGTTTGGCCTGCAATGGAAAGAGCGTGGTGGGTTTGCAACGGATGCGTGTTGTATTAACACGCTATGCTAGCGCATTCACTTGCTTTTTTCGAGTATTTTTTTGCAAATTTTTTACGGTAACGTCATGTCCTCCTCAGAAGTCACTATGAATCCAGAATTAGAAGAATGTTTGCGTGTCGTTAAGCGAGGATGCGATGAGTTACTGGTAGAAAGTGAGTTCGTAAAAAAAATGGCCCGCAGCCACGATACCGGCCAGCCATTGCGAATCAAGTTGGGGCTGGACCCTACCGCGCCCGATATCCACCTGGGCCATACGGTGGTGTTGAACAAGCTGCGCCAGTTGCAGGATTTAGGTCATACCGTCATTTTCCTGATTGGCGACTTTACGTCGATGATTGGTGACCCCAGCGGCCGTAATGCCACGCGTCCACCGTTATCGGCAGAGCAAATCCAGGAGAACGCGCAAACCTACTACGCCCAGGCCAGTCTGGTTTTGGATCAGGAGCGCACCGAGGTTCGTTATAACTCTGAGTGGTGCGATCCTTTGGGTGCGCGTGGCATGATTCAACTTGCTTCGCGTTATACCGTGGCCCGAATGATGGAGCGCGAAGATTTCACCCGTCGGTTCCGGTCGGGAATTCCGATTTCCGTGCATGAGTTCCTGTATCCGCTCATGCAGGGCTACGATTCGGTTGCCCTCAAGGCTGACCTGGAATTGGGGGGGACCGACCAGAAGTTCAACCTGCTGGTCGGGCGCGAGCTGCAGAAAGAATACGGGCAAGAAGCACAATGTATCCTGACCATGCCTTTGCTGGAGGGAACCGACGGGGTCGACAAGATGTCCAAGTCCAAGGGCAACTACATCGGCATTTCCGAGTCACCCGACTCCATGTTCGGTAAGTTAATGTCAATTTCCGATACCCTGATGTGGCGGTATTTTGAGTTATTGTCTTTCCGCTCAGAGGACGAAATCAGTTTATTGCAAAAACAGGTTGAAGAAGGCGCGAACCCGCGCAATATAAAGGTTATGTTGGCGCAGGAGATCGTGGCGCGCTTCCATTCGCAGAAAGATGCGCACGAAGCGCTTTCCCGGTTCGAGGCGCGGTTTCGCGACGGTGCCATCCCTGAAGAGATGCCTGAAGTAAAACTGGAAGGCGCGCCCAAAGGCATATTGAAAGTATTGCGCGAGGCAGGCCTGGTGGCATCGGGATCCGAGGCTCAGCGCAATGTCGAGCAGGGCGGAGTGAAGGTCGAGGGCAGTCGCGTGGAAGACAAAACGTTGCAACTGGATGCCGGCACTTATGTTATTCAAGTGGGTAAGCGAAAGTTTGCGCGCGTTACCCTGTCCTAATTTGAAGCAAGGTTCAAAGCAAGGAGGTTTGCATGAAATTCAGCAGCACATCATTCGCCGATCAAAAGTGGATTCCCGAGCGTTACGCTTTTGCCAAGGTCGATAGCAACGCCCCTATTGCACTGTCCGACAATGTCAATCCCCAATTGGCATGGGCTGATGTCCCCGAAGGTACGCGTTCCTTTGTTTTGATCTGTCACGATCCCGACGTGCCCAGCAAGCCCGACGACGTCAACCAGGAGGATCGTGAAGTACCAGCCGATCTGCCTCGTGTTGATTTTTATCATTGGGTTCTGGTGGATATTGCCTCGAACGTACGCGAGATTAAAGAAGGGGAGTATTGCGACAGCATTACCCCGCGTGGGAAGGGCGGCCCCGTGGCACCAAACAATACACGCCAGGGTATCAATCATTACACCCAGTGGTTTGCCGAAGATCGCGATATGAATGGCGACTACTTTGGTTATGATGGTCCGTGCCCGCCCTGGAATGACGCTATTGTGCATCGTTACGTTTTTACGCTGTACGCGCTTGATATTGAAACAGTCCCGGTTGATAACGCTTTTACCGGCCCCGACGTTCTTCAGGCAATCGAAGGCCATGTACTGGCCAAGGCCAGTATCACGGGTTTGTATAGCTTGAACCCGAGGTTGCGTGAAGCGGCGGCATAAAGGCTAATCCACGGTACAATTTCGCCTTTAACTGATCGCAATTTATTGCATGCTATTAGGATTGATTCATGTTTGACCGCTCCCGTACGCTTGATCAAGTTGACCCCGATTTGTGGGCCGCGATCCAAAAAGAGAATGTTCGCCAGGAACAGCATATCGAGCTGATTGCTTCCGAGAACTACACCAGTCCTGCTGTTATGCAGGCACAGGGTTCGCAACTGACAAACAAATATGCTGAAGGCTACCCAGGGAAGCGGTATTACGGTGGTTGCGAATATGTCGACATCGTCGAGAAATTGGCCATTGACCGCCTGAAAGCATTGTTCGGCGCGCAAGCGGCAAACGTGCAACCCAATTCCGGTTCGCAGGCCAACCAAGGCGTATATATGGCGGTGCTTAAACCCGGCGATACCGTGCTGGGCATGAACCTGGCAGAGGGCGGTCACTTAACCCATGGTTCGCCGGTTAACGCTTCGGGCAAGCTGTACAACTTCATTCCGTACGGCCTGAACGACAAAGAAGAAATTGATTACGACATACTGGAAGCCCTAACCAAGGAACACAAGCCCAAACTGTTGGTGGGCGGTGCGTCGGCTTATGCCTTGCGTATCGATTTCGAACGCATGGCGCGCATCGCGCATGACAATGGTGCTTTGTTCATGGTGGATATTGCCCATTATGCGGGCCTGGTTGCCGGCGGCGCGTATCCCAATCCGGTTCCTCATGCCGATTTCGTTACGTCAACCACACATAAATCATTGCGTGGCCCCCGGGGCGGCGTCATCATGATGAAAGCCGAGCATGAAAAAATCATTAATTCAGCTATTTTCCCGGGTATCCAGGGCGGCCCGCTGATGCACGTTATCGCCGGTAAGGCGGTGGCCTTCCAGGAAGCCTTGCAGCCCGAGTTCAAAGAGTATGCCGCGCAAGTCGTCAAGAATGCCGACGTGCTGGCCAAAACGCTTGTTCAACGCGGCCTGCGGATTGTGTCGGGGCGTACTGAAAGCCATGTGATGCTGGTTGATTTGCGTGCCAAGGGCATTACCGGCAAGCTGGCTGAAGCGGCTTTGGGCGAAGCCCACATTACGGTAAATAAAAACGCCATTCCAAATGATCCGGAAAAGCCTTTTGTTACCAGCGGTGTTCGCCTGGGTACACCCGCCATGACCACGCGCGGTTTCAAGGAAGCCGAAGCCGAACTGACCGGCCATTTAATTGCCGATGTTCTCGACAATCCTGAAAGCGAAACTGTTATTGCCGACGTGCGTGCCCGTGTGAACGAGCTTACCGCGCGTTTGCCGGTTTACCGTTAACTTACCAATGAAAGGTCGGCTTGTTGCGGGTAGGGCAAGCCGTTACACACCATGAAATGCCCGTTCTGCCACAGTGCCGACACGCAGGTCATTGATTCCCGTGTCTCGGAAGAAGGCGATACCATCCGCCGGCGCCGCCGCTGCCTGGCTTGCGATCGTCGATTTACGACGTATGAGCGGGTTGAACTGGCGATGCCGGCTGTTGTTAAACGCAATGGCACGCGGTCGGAATTCGATATCGAGAAATTGCGTGCCAGTTTGAAACTGGCTTTGCGCAAACGGCCTGTCAGTACGGAAGAGGTCGATGCCTCTGTTGCACGTATTGAAGAGTCTTTGCTTACCAGCGGCAAGCGTGAAGTGTCTTCGGGCTTCCTGGGTGAACTGGTCATGAATGAACTGATTAAATTGGATCAGGTTGCCTACGTGCGTTTTGCGTCGGTTTATAAAAGCTTTGAAGACATCAACGAGTTTGTAAAAGCCATTGATGAAATTAAAGTGGTGCCGCAAACACCGAAAAAAAGCGCGGGCCCATCGTCGGGTTCCGGCTGATTCCGCTACAGTCTTGCACTATGGTCGAACCTTCCCTTACTGAACACCAGGCCCCCACCAGCGCCGATGACGCCTATTGGATGCGGCTGGCTGTAGAGTTAAGCCGGGAAGTCTTGTATTTAACGGCTCCCAACCCCCGTGTTGCGTGTTTGATTGTTAACGACAATCGGCTTCTTGCCGCAGGCGTGACCCAGCAAGCCGGCGGGCCACATGCCGAGGTCATGGCTTTGCGCCAGGCTCAGGCACGCGGGCACAACGTGGCCGGCACCACTATTTACGTTACGCTGGAACCGTGTAGCCATTATGGTCGTACTCCGCCTTGTGTCGATGCCCTGATTCAGGCAAAGCCGGCCCGTGTTGTCGTGGCCATGCCGGATCCGAACCCGCTTGTTGCCGGACAGGGCCTGGCCCGCTTGCGCCAGGCCGGTATACAGGTGAAGGCGCCTTTGTGCGCTTCGCAAGCGCTTGATGTGAACCCCGGGTTTGTTTCGCGCATGACGCGTAAAACACCTTGGGTGTGGTTGAAGTCAGCTGTTTCTCTGGACGGACAGATTGCCCTGGCTGATGGTCGTTCGCAATGGATTACCGGGCCTCAGGCGCGTGCCGATGGCCATCGTTGGCGTGCGCGAAGCTGTGTGGTGTTAACCGGTTTACGCACCGTGCTGGCCGATGACCCCCAAATGACCGTGCGCAATGTTGAAACCCCGCGCCAGCCAATACGCGCAGTTGTCGACACCCGTTTCGAGATTCCGGAAGCGGCGCGGATTCTGGATGGCGCACCCACCTGGATTTTTACCTGCCATCACGATGCGGACAAAGCGCAGCGTTTGGCACAGCGGCAAGTGCAAACGATTCTGATGCCCGAGCGCGAGGGGCGTGTCGACCTGGCAGCGGTACTGCAGTGGATGGGGCATAACAACGTGAATGAAGTCCATGTGGAAGGCGGTGCCTCTTTGCATGGTGCCTTGCTGGAGGCCGGGCTGGCAGATGAGTTGCTGGTGTACATGGCGCCGAAGATTCTGGGTGCTGGGCGCGGTATGTTTACCATTCCCATGCGTCAATCGCTAACCGATCATGACGATTTTCGATTTGTAGCGCAGGAGACAGTGGGTGATGACCTGCGCTTGCGCTTGCGTCATCACGGGCATTGGCAGTCCCTGGTGAGTTGCGTTTCCTAAATTCCACTGGCTTAAGCCGGCGGTGTTTTCAGCCGATTAAAGGAGTTGTGATGTTTACAGGCATTGTGGCCGCCGTTGGCGCCATTATCCAGGTAACCCCGTTGCAGGGAGGTGATGCAAATGCGGGCGTGCGGCTAACCATTGCCGCCGGCGGACTGCCGTTGCAAGACACAAAACTGGGTGACTCCATCGCAATACAGGGTGCCTGCATGACGGTTGTGTCATTAACCGACGACAGCTTTCAGGTCGATGTGTCGCGTGAAAGTTTGAGTAAAACGGCAAGGCTCGATGCAGCGGGTGAAGTGAACCTGGAACATGCCCTGCGAGTGGGTGATTCCCTGGACGGTCATTTGGTTTCAGGCCACATAGACGGGTTGGGCACTGTAGCCAATTTTTCCCCGGTGGGAGAGTCATGGGACTTGCGCATTGATGTGCCCCCGAACCTGGCGAAATACTTGGCATACAAAGGGTCGATTACCGTTAACGGCGTAAGCCTGACGGTAAACAGCGTGCAAGACGATGCCCGGGGCGGATGCCAGATCAGTATTAATTTGATCCCGCACACGGTGCAGGTCACGACGCTGAAGCACCTGAAGCCAGGCCATTCGGTGAATCTGGAAGTGGATACCATTGCACGCTATGTTGAACGCATGCTAAGTGTTCAGAAGGCGGGCTAATTCAGCAAAAGCCATTTTTCTGTTAGAATGGCGGACTTCACTTTGGTAGTGAAAAAGGACAGGTGGCCGAGTGGTTGAAGGCGCACGCCTGGAAAGCGTGTATACGTTCAAAGCGTATCGGGGGTTCGAATCCCCCTCTGTCCGCCAAGAATTTGTCTACAACGGTAGACTATAGTATAGAAACCCGCATGTTTAAAGGCATGGCGGGTTTTTTTTGCGTCTGCATCAATAGACGGTAGTTGATTGACATATACCGTATTGTGACGGTATTTTGGACGGTATCCATCTGCCGTCAGGAATAAATACCGTCATGAACCTATCTGATGTTGTCGTGCGCCAAGCTAAGCCAAAGGAAAAACCGTATAAGTTGGTTGACGGTACCGGTTTGTATTTGTTGGTGAATAAGGCGGGGAAGTATTGGCGCTATGACTATCGGTTTGGCGAGAAACGCAAAACTATTTCCTATGGCGTCTACCCCGTCATGACCTTATCGGCGGCGCGTGAGGCGCATTTAATGGCCAAGCGGGAATTGAGCCAGGGGCGCGACCCCATGGTAGCCCGCAAAGCTGAAAAGCAGGCCGAAGCCATGACATTTAAGGCGGTGGCTGAAAAATGGTTCAAGCACTGGCAGCCCAGCAAGACCGAGAAACACGCGAGGGAAGTCTGGCGGCGGCTCGAATTAGATATATTGCCAACCTTGGGCGATACCCCAGCCAACGACCTGACGGCGTCACAAGTACGCGACTGCATTAAAAATATCGAATCGCGTGGGGCGCTGGACATTGCCAAGCGCCAGCTACAGAAATGCAGCCAAATCATGCGCTATGCGGTGGCCCACGACTTAGCCGAGCGCAACCCGGTAGCCGACATGCAGCCGTCTGACATTCTGCCCGCAAGAAAGAAGCGCAACTATTCCCGCATTGACGCCAGAGAGCTACCCCAGCTATTGCATGACATGGACACCTATGCAGGGAGTGAGCATACGAGGTTGGCTCTGCAACTGATGGTGCTTACCTTTGTGCGCACCGGCGAATTGATTGCGGCGAAGTGGGGCGAATTTTATTTTGAGGCGGGGCGCTGGACGATTCCGGCTGAACGCATGAAGATGCGCACCCCTCATATCGTGCCGTTGAGCAAGCAAGCATTGGCGATACTGCAAAAGCTGCAAGCTCTGTCTTATGGCCGTGAATTTGTCTTCCCAGCAGACACTGGCAAGCCTACGCATATGAGCAACAACACCATTTTGTACGCACTGTATCGCATGGGATACCGGGGACGTATGACAGGGCACGGTTTCCGGGGCGTGGCGTCCACTATCTTGCATGAGCAGGGCTGGCCCCATGAACATATCGAGCTACAGCTTGCCCACCAAGAGCGGGACGAGGTATCAGCTGCGTATAACCATGCTCTGTATTTACCCCAACGGGCCGAGCTGATGCAGTCCTGGGCCGACCACCTTGACGTCTTGCGCGTGGCTAATGTGGTGGAGATGCGGCGGGCCTAATTTCTCTCACGCCAGAGACTACTCCGAGGGGGTGAGAAGCCGGAATCGTTCACTGGCATGATGTCAGCACCTTATTTATTGAACGATATGCACTGGAATGGGGGGCGTAGAAGATGAACCAGCGAGCAGTACCTAAGAGTCTTCAGGGGTTTCTGGATGTCGAGCGACGGGAAGAGATCGATCTATCTCATTACGATCTGATGGATCGTTTCACGGGACGGCAAGCGGCCTGTTTGATTGCAGGCATTGATCCGAATATGCACAATTTGGCGGAGCTATGTGGAACAGTCGAGTTTGCGCGGATGCGGACTATTGAGGATGCTATGGAGCAGGCTTTTGGATACGCGCAGGCTGCTGTTACGAAGGATTTAGAGGATTATCCCCCTGGATTCGGATTTGAATATCCGGCTGAGCCACCTTGGTTTAGAAAGCCAGCAGGCGGTGAGGGTCATGAATTTATGCTGCCGAGCATTGACCTTTTGGATTTCTGGCAAGGCTGGCCGTTTGGAAGAGTAAATGTAGATCCTAGTGCATTTGATAGACAGGCTTTCAAAAGAGAGGACATTGTCGTTTGGCTCAAGCATAAGAGATTTTATGGGGCGAGATACTTTCTTTCTGAGTCATTAACTGCTGATAACGGTGATGTCGATACCGATAAGTCGGCTTTCGATGAAATCGAGTCTCTGCGAGCAGAGTATGTCCGGTTACAGGCTAACGACCTAGGTACTCGTGAACGTGAAACCCTATTGAAAATCATCATTGGTATGGCTGTTAAAGGATACCGATATGATCCAGAGGCGAAACGCAACACAGCTGTGTCGGACATTGTTAAAGATCTGGAGGAGTTAGGGATTGCGGTCTCTGACGATACCGTGCGGAAATACCTCAAATCGGCTTCGCAGCTTTTACCGTCGGAAACCTCATGAAACCTAGGCTTATCACCGAACTCAGTTAAGGCTAACAGCAAATTAGGATAAGCCTAACCGTATTCGGTCTCTGAGAGTTGGCTGACAAGTAACCTGTGCCCATGATTGTTCATATACATGAGGGTACGACATGGTTCAACGAACTACACAAGCCGAAGACCGGCTCATCACTGATAAAGAGGTCGCTCACCTACTGGGTGCCTCTCGTTCTTGGCCCTGGAAACTAGTACAGGCGGGTAAATTCCCCACTCCCATAAAGCTGTCTGCCCGTTGTACTCGCTGGCGTCTATCGGCTGTTCATGAGTGGATGGCTGATCCGCAGGCTTGGCAAGCGGCAAATTCGGGGGACTAAGTCATGAACGAAAATCAAAGCTTGAGGAAAATTGTCGCACCAAGGGCAGTCGAATTTCTTGCTATCCACATTCATCAGCAAGTAGAACAGACACCTAGACCGAAGGTCAAGAAGTTGTCGAAATCGGCCGGATCGATGCGCTACGCGTCGATCAAGCTGTGCCAACCTGCCCTACGTCCTGGTGGGCGGCTTGGTCTGGGCGTGACCGAAGAGATCGAAACGGCCTTGGTTGAGACGGTATTGGGCTGTGCGCAGGCCTGGTCTTGTGTGTTGACGTGTGGACTGGTCAGCTTTGAACCGCCCAAAGATATGTCACACCTTTCCTTTTTCGCCGACAACGACGAAAGCGGCACAGGCCAGAGATCGGCGGCAGTCCTGGGCAAGCGTGGGCAACGTGCATTCTTACGCCGACGGTGGTTGGAGACTGGAACGACGAATTGTGGGTTCGGACGGCGGGGGTATGACGATGTTGAGGCCTATGTTTGAGCATGTCCCGGTCGAGCTGAAGGTGCGCCCGCGCTGGGTGACATGGGCTGGATCTAAGATGCCATTCGATCCAGCGATGCCGGACAGCCTTGCAAGCGTGATTGATCCGAACACTTGGGGCTCTTTTGAGGCCGCAAAAACGGCTTACGAGGAAGGCGGGCGTGATGGTATTGGCTTGGTGCTAAATGGTGACGGCCTAGTTGGTATCGACCTTGATGGTTGCGTGGAGTGTGGCAAGCCCGACCCGCGAGCTGTTGCCCTGCTGGATCGCATAGGGAGCCGCTACATTGAGTTTTCCCCATCAGGAGGTGGGTTGCGTAGCTTTGGCTTCTCAGGGCCGCCAAAGCGCTGCAAAGGCGTCATGGACGGAATTAGCGTAGAGCTTTACTCGACAGCACGCTATCTCACAGTGACCGGTCATGTTTTTCGTGAAGGTCCCATTATCGAGCTTCCGGGCTTTGTCTCCGTATCGGACGAGCTAGGACCTACAGAAGAGCACAGAAGAGAACAGAGTATTACAGAGGACGACAGCAGTCATCTTCAGTATTCTTCTGTAGGTATTCCGTCTAACACCATACCCACCGCAAAAAGCGAGCGAAATAAACGGCTATTTGAGCTAGTGCGGTACCTGAAAGGAACAATGCCAAATGCGACCCAAGCCGAGCTGCGCGTAATCGTGAACGAATGGCATAGGCTAGCGCTGCCTGTAATTGGAACCAAAGACTTCGGCATTACATGGGCTGACTTCACCAGAGGCTGGCAAAAAGTGAGGTTTCCTGCTGGCGCGACCTTGGCCACCGTGCTTGAGGGATGTGACGGTGATCCGCTGCCCGATGGCATTACTGCTTTGGGGTACGGCTACCACGGAAAAGCGCTGATCAAGATTTGTTTACGGTTGGCTTCGCATCACGACCCCGAGCCGTTTTTTATCAGTGCGCGACAGGCTGGCGAACTGCTGAATATTCATTTCACTGATGCATCCAAGCTGCTTTCAGCATTGGTGGCGGATCGCGTCATTGATGTCGTAGAGATTGGCAGTGGTAAACGCGCCAGCCGATATCGTTGGATCTTTTCTTAAGATGAAGAACCAGCCATCTTGCTTATCCCGAAACCAAGCCATCACTGCATAAGGAAATGAAAATAACATTGAAACGAATCATCCGTCTGCTAAAGGGGCTGGTCCGACTGCTAACCTTTGGCCACTCCCGACGTAACATGAACGCCTGGTCAAACCTAGTCCATGAACAGTCCATTCTCCAGCCATTGACCTACGATTCGGGCCGATTTAATGATGACATGCGGGACCGATATTGAGCCAAGGCCGCACATATTATATCGATAACGCAATGCACACACTCTATGGCGAAATGTACACAGGTGGTAAATGAGTACGGAAAACAATAACAATAATGCGCAACGGCTGGCTGTGTATCGGCAACGCCTTCGGGAGGCTGGTTTTCATCGTGTCAGCGCCTATGTGTCAGTTGACCTGATGGCATTCCTTCTGAGTCAGAAGGCGCAGGGGGAGTGTACTGGTCGCACGCTTGAGCGCCTTTTGCTTGGTAGCGCAAAGGCTCGCCCTCAATACTATTCCGATGAGGAAATTGCGCAGAAGGAAGCTCGCCGGCGTGAGCGGGCGGATAAGTGTGCTCAAACACGGAAGGTAACCCGAGCCGAGCAACCTGCTCTTAGCCAGCCCGAATTGGAAAGGGTGAGGAAATGAGTGATGGAGCGCTTTGGCCTGTTGAAGAAACCTGAGTTTTGAAAGCAGTACACGTGTGCGCGTTGGTGGAAGTGGAATGTGGTAATTTCGGCTGCCAAAATGATAGCTTTTATTAACATGCTGGGAACCTAGGGCAGATGTAGTTGTATTCGTATTCGTCTTGAAATCCGCGCTCCCCTTTCCGTACGTAGCTTGATTAAATCAGGATAATGAATCCATCCCACCTTATAGATCTGGACCGGTTCTTAGCAAAAAGTGACGCGACCCACATTCTACCCAGTCGCAAAGACCCATTATGACTTGGAGGCCATGGAGTATTGCGTACAGAAACTCGATTAACAAAGCGATGGCTAAAAAGGTGACTAACCCCAAAAGCAAGCAGATTACAGCTCGACGGATACCCGTTTCTTTATGTTCGCGATAGAGTACGGCAGAAGTAGCCACAACAAACGCCCCCGATATCCAGAATCGGGAGACTTCTAGAGCGGAGACGATCCCGGCACTGGCGATGAGCAGTAAAAATATCCACCAATATGCTTTGAGTCGGTCTTGGATGTAGTCCCAATTGCTCTCATACACCACTTTCGATGCCAAGCCGATACGGTCTCTGCCGCATACGAGTAGGAGTTGGCCGCAAGTGTTTTCCAACGGTATCCATTCGTTCTGTCTTTGGAGGGTGAGCGTGCCACGGTTATTCTCTTTAACAAGACCGAATGGTGTCCTGTAAATAACGTACTCGCCTTTGCGTTCAGAAGGGCTTGCGTGCACGAGCTCGTAAGTGAAAAAAACATTTCGTGGCATGTTTTGTTCGATTGAGAATTGCACTTATGGGGCGAAGCCGTCGTGAAGATCGAGTATCCAAAGGACAATTGGTACTGGCTTCCCGGTTTGTTATTTGCGGTTGTCTTCAATAATGAGTGATGGTGCAGGTCTGTAATTGGGACGATGTAATCCGGGATCATTAGCACCCAGGCATTGGAATGTCGCAGTGTACGTATAAAAAGGCCGATCAAAATCTGATGCGGTGTTGGTCACTAGCACTTCCTTGCCGTGTTTTTCGCAATAAGCGTTGGCTGAACTAAGAGCATCGCTCTCGGCAGCGGGAGCACCGCCAACCATATTGTGTTTGGATGCAGAGACGCGATACGTATCGGGCCCCATTTTCAGTACGCTGCCCGTTGTGCCACAGCCCGGCAAACTAACTATTGCGATGGCCGCCAATCCAATTTTGAATTTGTTCATTTTCTTGTCTTCCATTGAGATTTAAAAGCAGTAGAGTTACATACTGTAGTACATTAAGAAGTAGTCCGCCACTCTTCGTGAATGAGCACGAATACAGTTTCTACACGCACGGCGGCGCGTACCCGAATCGCCATCAATTTAAAGCGGTTACGCATCGAGCGCGGCCTGAGTCAGGAAAGCATGGCTGAACTGGCAGACTTTCATCGAACCTATGTATCCCAGCTTGAGCGCTGCGTCACGAACATCAGCATTGATGGGTTGGAGCGTATCGCCAATGCATTAGGTGTTGATGTCATTGATCAGCTTGCCCCGACTTCGGGTGACGAGGAACAAAGCAAGCAGCAAGCGCGAAGTTGACAGGAGTAATCATAGGGGAATTTTTGAATCGCTCCCTTCAGAAGAAAAAAGCAAATTGTTTTTTTGCAGGCAACGCGTTTAGATGAGAAGCAGCCAGTTTTCACAAACCTGATGCCTAGTCGCGTGTACGCGGGTTTCGCTAACGATTCCGCTGAGTTGCGGGTTTGGTTGCCGGAAGCCTGTCGCACGGCTTAGGACGTTACTGAGGTTTTTTGGCTGCGCGGTGTGTTTATGGCTGTGGAAGTGTCTACTTATGAGCGTACGCGCCTTACCTGCGTGTTCAAGAATTTCAGAGCCCAAGTGCTGGATACCATGCCGCTGGCGGAACAAGACATAACCGGCCGGGCCTGTGCTGTGTTGCGCAGATACGATGCGTTCAGTCGGATGGAACCAGTGATTACCGATATAGAAAACGCCATCAACGACGCGGTGGCGCATCTACAGGACGAATATGGTGTTGAAACGAGTAGCCGCATAGAACGATTGGCCAGCATCATGGTGACGGTTGACGGTGGAGAGTACAACTTAGAAAGCGATCTTGGGGGCATCGCCGATGAATACTTTCAGTACCGGGGCCTTTTTGAACGGAACTGCGACGAACTGATATTTTGCGGTGGAATCGATCAACTCGATTTGATCGATGCTATATGCAGAAAATGCCTAGAGACATGTAAGGACTGGCTTTCTTTGGCGATACCTCCAAAGAGAAAGATATGACGGTATTTTTGACGGTATTTGAATTTTAGATCCTGCATAGATCATGTATATATGCGGTTTTACGGATTCGATGTGACTCCCCCTCTGCCGCCAGATTTCGGCTGTTGGCTCTGGCGCTAAGGGCTCTACCCCATAAACGGGGGATCCAGCATTCACTAAACACGGTTAATCACGCCATTCCAGCCGCATTGAGCCAAGACTCTCATGCGGTAATTCTCAAAATTTCTGAACCCATACGCTCTGCGCGAAAGCATTTCCATCTTCGTATGGAATCCTTCGGTGATGCCATTCGATTTGGAAAAGCGCCACATCCTGACAATGGGTTCTAGCCACGATGTTAGCGTGTTTGCCAGCGCCTTTGCAGGGCTTTGTTCAAACTGGCGAATAAGCGCCAGGAATTTAGGCAGCATCGTGCCCGCCCGTTTACGATGCGTCGTGCGTAAGGTCAAAAAGCCATTCAGTTGCTGTTTGGCAAAATACAGCGCATTCAGAACAGGCGATTGGGCCAGATACTGATGCAACCGCTCCTTTTGAACCGCAGACAGCCGCCAGTGATGGCGGCGCATCAAACTGAGCAACCCCCGGTTCTTGCGCCCCTCTGGGTCATACTGTTGCCATAGCTTCAGAAAGTGCTGGTTCACCAGCCGGATGACATGAAAACGGTCTGCCACAATCATCGCATTAGGAAAGTATTGACGGGCAATCTGGCGGTACGTCTCTGATAGATCCATCACAATGACCCGCACGTTCTCACGCCCGGGCAGACGCTTCAAATAACTGCGCAAACTGGCTTCAGAACGACCCAGCACCACATCAAAGACCTTGTGATTCTTCAAGTCAACCAAGGTGGTCGCGTAGCCCTTCTTGCGGGTAAAAAAGTGCTCATCAATGCCCAG
>TARA_R100000306_G_scaffold62299_1_pt1 | contig 47744 bp, 40 predicted proteins | sample TARA_R100000306 | Tara Oceans TARA_R100000306 (sample SAMEA2620824) | marine metagenome | biome: marine biome (ENVO:00000447); feature: mesopelagic zone (ENVO:00000213); material: "saline water (ENVO:00002010), including plankton (ENVO:xxxxxxxx)" | depth 1000 m | reverse complement strand
CGGGTTGGCTGTTTCGGGCGTTGTGACATCGGTTTGCGCGTGCCCGTTATCCTGTGCGGCGACCCGGTCCTGATTGCCTTGCGCCCACGAAAACGAAAATGGAAACAAGACCATTGCCAGTACTGCAACCAAGTAGTTCAGTTGCCTTGTGACTTGGATCGGGAAAGCCGGACTTGATTTTGAGTTTTGCATGCGCATTGGGGAAATTGGGTTGGTTTAGCCGTTGAAATCGTTATTTTGATAAATGTCGCATGGCCTGTTCAAGCCCGCCGACGGTAACGCCGTACATATGGTTGTGAACAATATTGCGGACAATGTCGATTGACTGGCGATAGGGCCAATAGCCCTCGGGCTCCGGATTAAGCCATACGGAGCGAGGCCAGTTGTCGAGCAGGCGTTGCAGCCATGCCGCGCCTGTTTCGCGATTGTGATGCTCCACTGAACCTCCCGGCGTTAATATTTCGTACGGGCTCATTGTGGCATCACCCACAATAATCAGTCGCCAGTCGTCGTTATATTTGCGTATGACATCCCAGGTCTCGATTCGTTCCGCATGCCGGCGATGATTTTGCCGCCAAAGGAACTCATAAGGGCAGTTGTGAAAGTAGTACACCTCGAGGTGCTGAAATTCGCTGCGTGCCGCAGAAAACAGTTCCTCTACTTGTCTGATGTGGTCGTCCATACTGCCGCCAACGTCGAGCAACATCAGCACTTTCACGGCATTGTGGCGCTCTGGAACCAGTTGCAGGTCGAGCAGGCCCGCATTGCGGGCTGTTTGGCGAATCGTGCCGTCCAGGTCGAGCTCCATCGCAGCACCTTCGCGCGCAAACCGTCGTAAACGGCGCAAAGCCATTTTGAAATTGCGTGTGCCCAGCTCTTGCGTATCGTCGTAATCGCGATATTCGCGTTTTTCCCACACCTTGACTGCGGTCCGGTGGCCGGCTGACGGGCCGCCCACACGGATGCCTTCGGGGTGATAGCCGCCGTGACCGAAAGCCGAGGTGCCGCCGGTACCCACCCATTTGCTGCCACCGGCGTGGCGCTCGTCCTGCTCTTCAAGCGTTTTCTTGAACAGCTCCATCAACTTTTCCCAGCCATGTTTTTCGATGGCCGCCTTCTCTTCCGGTGTTAATTTCTTCTGGAATTCCTTGATCAACCAATCGAGCGGGATTTCTTTATCGACCGGGATTGTGGCTTCAATGTGTTGATAGAAGTCGCCGAATGCCTTGTCGTAGCGATCGAATAACGTTTCGTCCTTGATCAATACCATTCGCGCCAGATAATAGAAATCATTCAGCGACGGCGGCATGACTTTGCTCTTCAGGGCGCCCAGCAGTGTGAGGTACTCCTGGACGGAGACAGGCAAGCGGTGGTTACGTAAGTGATAGAAAAAATCAAGCAGCATAACGAGAGTAAGCTTCCTTAGCGTCGCTGGCTGGCACGGGTAACCGCTGCCAGTCGTTGCAGCAGGGTAAGGTCTTGTTCATTTTTGAGCAAGGCACCAGACAAAGCGGGCAGTCCCTGGGTCGGGTCACCAATGTCGTCGGCCGAGACAGACTCGGCGACCAGAAGACGTAGCCAGTCGAGAAACTCGGAAGTTGAAGGCTTTTTCTTGAGTCCGGGCACGTCGCGTAATGTGAAGAAAGTGTCCAGCGCGGCTTCCAGGACCTCGTTCTTGATATTGGGGTAATGAACGTCGACGATTTCCTGCAAGGTCTGGCGGTCGGGGAAGTTGATATAGTGAAAGAAGCATCGACGCAGGAAGGCGTCGGGCAGGTCCTTTTCATTGTTCGAAGTAATGATGATAAGCGGTCGATGTTTGGCTGTGATGGTTTCACGTGTTTCATACACGTGGAACGACATTTGATCCAATTCCCGCAGCAAGTCATTCGGAAACTCGATGTCGGCTTTGTCGATTTCATCGATAAGCACAACAGTGGGTTCGCCGGCTGCGAACGCCTCCCACAGCACGCCTTTCACAATGTAGTTGCTGATATCGCGAACCTTCTCGTCTCCCAGTTGGGAGTCGCGCAAACGTGATACGGCATCGTATTCGTAAAGCCCCTGATTAGCCTTGGTGGTTGATTTGACGTGCCATTGCAGCAAAGGGCGGTTCAAGGCGCGTGCCACTTGTTCTGCCAACATGGTTTTACCTGTCCCGGGCTCTCCCTTGATCAGCAGGGGGCGCTCAAGCGCCAGAGCGGCATTGACCGCCAGTTTGAGGTCGTCGGTGGCAATGTATTGATCTGTTCCTTGAAATCGGTGGGATTCAGAAGAGGATTTAAGTGTCATGAAAAAGTCCGTATTAAAATGCAGTTCATGCAACGTTAACAAGTGGGTTAACGTAAGTGTCAATAATTATCGTACAATTCTAAGGATTTGTCGGTCGCCCTGGGGTGGGGTCGGCCTTTTACTTTTATTTTCCGCCAAACAAGAGCTACTATGAAGTTGCGAACAAAAATGACGCGTACGCTGTCTGCGCTGGCCGTTATGGCAACCTGTGGGTTTATCGGGCAGGTTCAGGCTCAGGAAGCCGGCGCTGCCGATGCGAAAGCCGCAGTAAACAAAGTTTCCATGTGCATTGGCTGTCACGGCATCCAAGGGTACAAGTCCAGTTTTCCCGAGGTTTACCATGTGCCCAAAATTGCCGGGCAGAACGCAGAATATATTGTGGCTGCGCTGAAGGAATATGCCAGTGGCGCAAGAAGCTTCCCCACAATGGAAGCCATTGCCAAAAGCCTGTCTGAACAAGATATGGCCGATCTGGCAGCCTATTATTCCAACCTCAAGTAATCGGGAGCTGATATGAAAAAACTAACACTCGCCCTGATGGGTTCGGCGTTGTTGGCGCTAGCTCCCCTGGCTTCCGCTGGTGATCTGGCTGCTGGTCAGGCTGCTTATCAGAAGTTTAACTGTGCCAGTTGCCATGGCGCTGATGCCAAGACGCCCACCATGCCGGCTTATCCGATTTTGGCAGGGCAATACGCCGATTATCTCGAGCACGCTTTGCGAGCCTACAAAAGAGGCCAGCAAGGTGAACCTGCGTCAGCCAATGTCCGTAAAAATGCAATTATGGGTGCCTTTGCCGCGCAGCTGTCCAATCAGGATATGAAAAACATCGCAAGCTGGCTGTCTAGCCTGCCATCGCAGTTAAGCACGCACAAATAAAGTTTCCGGCCTTGGGGCGGTAATTTAACGAAAAACGGGCGCTGTTTGAAGTGCCCGTTTTTTGCGTTCAAAGTCAGTTGCGGGTGGTGCGGCGTTGAATCAGGTCCAGGTAGGTATTGCTGTCAAACGGCTTGCCCAATCGCTGGGCTTCCCATACCACTTCGCCAAGACACTCCATGATTTCATGCACTGCTTCATGCGGCCCCACCTTCTGCGCCAATGCGTCGTGTGCCGCACGAATGCCCGGCGGATGATCAATGGAAAGCTGTTCTGAAATAGCCAGGTGCATTGATAGATGGAGAAAAGGGTTGGTTTGCCCATCTTCTACGGTATAGTCGGCGTTCAGTGCATCTTCGCGCAATAACGCGTCGTGATACTCGGGGTGTTGTTGTGTCCAATCGACCGCCATGGTTTCGAGCGGAGTGAGTACCTGCTTGTTCAGGTGCTTGCGCCATGAGTCGATGAAAAATGCACGGACTTGCTCTCGGGAAGGGTTGAACATGGTAATGAAGCGGAAAAATAATTGCCGAAGCTTTATTCTACGACGCCCCGCCCTGATATTGAGGCCGCAATGACGTAACCGGCCTTAATCACGGCATGTAAAATGAATTCAACCTTATTGAATTTGGGGAAATGCATGTCGTTTTATGACGAGATGTGGGTGAATCCGGGAGTGGTCAAGCCGGCGGTTCGTTCACACTATCAAGCGTTTGAGTCGTGGTTGAAAGAGCAGGCTCATCAGGACATTACCCATAAGAGGGAAGAGGCCGAGCTCATTTTTCAGCAAGTGGGCATTACGTTTGCTGTGTATGGCGACCAGGCAGGTGCCGAACGCACAATACCTTTTGACATCATTCCGCGCATTTTTCCTTCTTCCGAGTGGGCCCTGCTCGAGCAGGGCCTGCGTCAGCGTGTAACGGCGTTGAATATGTTTGTTCATGATATCTACCACGACCAAAATATTCTTCGTGCCAATCGCATACCTGAAGACCTGATTCTTGCCAACACCCAGTTCCGTCCGGAAATGGTGGGTGTCGACGTGCCGCATGATATTTATGCGCATATCGCCGGCATTGACGTTGTTCGTGCGGGCAGCGGTGAATTTTATGTTCTTGAGGATAATCTGCGTGTGCCTTCCGGCGTAAGTTACATGCTGGAAAACCGGCGCATGATGATGCGCTTGTTTCCTGAACTGTTTGCGTCCAATCGAATCACCCCCATTGCGCATTACCCCAGTTTGTTGCTGGATGCCCTGACCAGCGCCGAACCGGGCGGGGTGGACGACCCCACAATTGTGGTGCTTACGCCTGGCATGTATAACTCGGCCTATTTCGAGCACGCTTTTCTGGCCCAGCAAATGGGTGTGGAGCTGGTTGAGGGCCAAGATCTGTTTGTTAAAGATAATTATCTTTATATGCGCACGACCCGCGGTCCGCAGCGTGTTGATGTCATTTATCGGCGGGTCGACGACGATTTTCTTGATCCAGACGTTTTCCGGGAAGATTCGCAACTGGGTGTGAAAGGGCTCATGTCGGTCTACCGGGCCGGTAACGTCACGCTGTGCAATGCCATTGGAACCGGTATTGCCGACGATAAATCGGTGTATCCGTATGTGCCGCAAATGATTGAGTTTTATCTGGGTGAAAAGCCGCTGCTCAATAACGTTGAAACCTTCGTGTGTCGGCGCAGCGATGACCTCAGTTATGTGCTGGCGAATTTGTCTAATCTGGTTGTGAAAGAAACGCATGGGGCCGGCGGATACGGCATGCTGGTGGGGCCGTACGCGACAAAAAAAGAGCTTGAGGCGTTTCGCAAGCTGATCGTGGCGAATCCGAGCCGTTATATTGCGCAGCCAACCCTGGCGCTATCCACGTGTCCTACTTTCGTGGATGAGGGCGTTGCGCCGCGTCATATCGATTTGCGTCCTTTTGTTTTGACGGGCTCCAAAAGAATTTCCATGGTGCAAGGCGGATTAACGCGCGTGGCACTTAAAGAAGGGTCGCTGGTTGTTAACTCTTCGCAGGGTGGCGGCACCAAAGATACCTGGGTTGTGAGTTAAGCGATACGCAACGGCCAAAGATTCGAGGGCAAGTATGTTAAGTCGGACAGCAGATCACTTTTTCTGGATGGCACGCTATGCGGAGCGTGCGGAGAATACCGCACGAATGCTGGAAGTAAGCTATCAAACGGCGTTATTGAACACGACCGACCAGTATCAAGAGGGAAATTGGCGGGGCGTATTGGAAATTTCCGAGTTGTCCGATCAGTATTTCGCAACGTTCGAGCGGGCGTCGGCCAATGAAGTTATTGAGTTCATGGTTCAAGATCCCGATAATCCTTCATCGATGTTGAGTTGTGTTCGCGCAGCACGAGAAAATGCACGTGCGGTACGAGGTGTTTTGTCCACGGAAGTGTGGGAAACATTGAATGGCACATGGCTGGAAATGAACAAAATGCTGAAAGGGCGGGTTCTGCAGAAAGATCCGGTTCGCTTGTTTGACTGGATCAAACTGCGGTCGCATTTATTGCGCGGTGCCCAGGTAGGAACCATGCTGCGTGACGAGGCTTATTACTTCACTCGTCTGGGCGCATTCCTGGAGCGGGCGGATAATACCGCGCGCATTCTGGATGTTAAGTTTCAACGAGGAACCCCGCACGACTCCGCAGGTAGCCAGGTTGATGTGTCGGCTGAGTTTTATTATTGGGCTTCATTGTTGCGCTCATTGTCCGGCTTTGAAATCTATCGTCGTCTTTATCGGGATGCAATCAGTTCGCGCTCGGTGGTTGAGTTGTTGGTGTTGCGGGAAGACATGCCGCGTTCTTTGGCCGCCTGCACTGCCAATGTAGCCAAAATGGTGGCCTCCTTGCACGATTCATCCTCTCACGCCACGGTTAAGATGGCGGGCCGCCTTTATGCCGACCTGAAATATGGCTCGGTGAGTGAAATATTTGCGATTGGCCTGCATGGTTATCTTGAAACCTACCTTTCACGTGTAAATGAGTTGGGCGACCGAATCAGCCGTGATTTCCTGGTTCCCTTCAAATGAGTGAAGACGTGTTGCTTAGCCAATACTTCAACGATCCGCGGCGCTACAACGAACTGCTGGATCAGCATGGTGTTGTAAGGCCTCATTGGGCGCCGTTAATGCGTCAGTTGGAAGAGTTCTCCACGAACGCTTTTCAGGAGCCTGTCGATCTGGTGGCAGAGCGGTTACGCAGTTTCGGCCTGAGCTATAACGCGTATTCCGAGGTTGAGGGGCTTTATCAGCCATGGCGTTTAAGCCTGGTGCCGGTGGCCATTGAACAAGATGAGTGGGCTAAGATCGCCAGCGCCATTGCGCAACGGGCAAAGCTGCTTGACCAGATATTATCGGATATTTATGGCGAGCAGAGCCTATTGTCGAACAGCGATATCCCTGCTGCATTGGTGCTCGGGCAAAAAGGGTATTTGTGGCCCTGCCAGCATTTGATTCCCGGCCATGTTTCAAAATTGCATTTGTATGCTGCGGATATCGCACGCTGCGCCGATGGAAGCTGGAAACTAATTGCCGATTACACCCAGGATTGCCGTGGTGCCGGTTTTGCATTGCAGAATCGCCAGGTGGTTGCCCCGATCCTGGCCGAATCGTTTTCCGCGTCGCATGTTCGTCACCAAACCGCTTTTTACGAAACATTGCAGCACACGCTCAAGCATTATGCGGCCAGTCGTGCCGACAATCCTATTGTTGTGCTTTTGTCACCGGGGCCTGAGCACGACCTGTATTTTGAGCATGCCTATCTGTCGAGCCAACTGGGGTTTCCTCTGGTCGAAAGTGCCGATCTGACCGTACGTGATGACTTTCTGTTTATGAAAACCCTAAGGGGGTTGAGAAAAGTTCATGTCGTGCTGCGCTGCATGAACGACTGGGAGAGTGACCCGATGGAGTTGGATGCGGGCTCAATGCTGGGTGTGCCGGGATTGGTTCATGCAGTCAGGCAGGGCAACCTTGTGATGGCCAACGCATTGGGTAGCGGTGTCCTGGAGTCTCCCGGCTTGCAGGCTTATTTGCCCGATTTGTGCCGGAAGGTATTGGGGGAGCCATTGGAGATGCCCTCCGTGCAGACCTGGTGGTGCGGAGATGCCGGATCATTGGAGTATGTGCTGTCTCATCTCAGTGACCTGGTCATCAAGCCCGCTTTTACCAGTATGAGTCAAGGCACTGTCCTGGCAGGGGCGCTAAGTCAGGCCGAGCAACAAGCATTAAGGCAGCGTATTCAGGCGCAACCCCAAGCCTATATTGCACATGAGGCGCTTGACCTGGCACTTACGCCCGATATTGCGGGTCCGGGTAGCTGCGTTTTGGACGCCTACCCCTATTTGGTGCGCGTTTTTGCCGCGCTGCGTCCGGATGGGTCTTACACTGTGATGCCCGGCGGTATTGCACATGTGGGTTATGACCGAAGCCAGACCTTGTTGTCGCGGCGTCATCCTGGTGCGAGCAAAGACGTCTGGGTGACTCAGATGTCCGCGTCGGTCCGTAATGGGCGTTCGGGTTATGAAGGCCCTGACCCCGCCGACGCACAGCTTACCTCAGATCTGAGCCTGGAGGATTTGCTGGCTTCGCATGTCGATGTGTCGGCACGTGTGGGTGACAACCTCTTCTGGATGGGGCGCTACGGCGCACGTTGTGAACATGTGGTTCGGTGTATGCAGTTGCTGGCAAGCCTGGTGGGTAACGATACCCAGATCGATCAGCAAAAAGTGAAATTGGTGCACCAGTTGTGTGAACAAATGTTCATTATGCAGCCGGGGTCAGCGGCGAACCAGGAAAAACAGGGTGCGCTGGACCTGCTTAAAACTGCAATTTCACAGTCTGACGCAGTTGAGTCTCTGGTAAATAATGTTTATCGCCTTTATTTTTGCGGTTGGAATGTTAAAGAGCGGCTGTCTCAAGATAACTGGTTGGTTATCAGTAAAATGCGAAACTCGGTGGCCGTCATGCCCCGATCTTTGCCGGCAGTGCAGTCACACCTGGACAACCTGGCACTCATGTGCGCCTCCCTGGGCGGGTTTGTGCATGAACAAATGACGCGCGATGACGGCTGGACGCTACTGGAGCTGGGCAGGGTTGTCGAGCGGCTTCGCCATGCGGGTCAGGTCATGGCGTATTTCCTGCAATTGCCCGGTGATCAGCAAAATATTTTCGAGGGTAGTGCGTTGCGACTTTTAAACAGTGTCGTTACGTATCGGGCCCGTTATCGGCGTGAGCCTGAATTGCTTTCGGTTATTTATATTACTTTGTTCGACGCAACGAATCCGCATTCGCTGAAGTACCAGTGTGAAAAAGTTCGCGCACGCCTGCAAGGTTTTGAACTGAATGGCGGACAATCCATTGCGTTGTCGGAAGCTTTGGGTGAACAATTGCAGTCTTTCGATCTGGGCCAGTTCGTGGCGCCTCAAGTAGACCATCGCTTAGTGTGCGAACGTTTGGTCGGGGTATGTGAACTGGTGCAAAAGCTGGTGGATACGCTAACCCGCGACATTAGCCGGCAGTACTTTCTACTGGCTGATCATTATCACGATATTGACGCGGTTGATGATGCATCGGGTCAGGAGGCATCATGAGCACAGGCGTGGTGTATCAGGTAATGCATGATACGTTGTATCACTATCAGCTACCGGTCAGTCTGTCACGCCAGATTTTGCGTCTGACGCCAAGGCAACTGCCCTGGCAGGATGTCTTTGCCTCTCATGTGGATACCCAGCCGCAGCCAGCGCGTATTCACGCCATGCGCGATGCGTTCGGGAATGAAGTGCTGTTGTTTTCCCTTGAGCAGGAGCACACTGAACTTGCTTTTCGGGCCCGGTCCAGAGTTGAGGTCAAGCCACGCTATTTACCGGCCGCATCGGTTGATCTGGCGTTGGAGGAAGTGATTGAGTTTTATCGGTTCCAGCCCGGCAGGCGCTATTCCGCCTCGGATTTCGAGGCGATGAAGTTTCTGTACGAATCGTCGCATGTGCGTGTCAAGCGTATGTTCGCCAACTGGACTCATGAAATGATGGCGCCGGGGCAAACATTGTGCGGCTTTATTCGCGCGTTACAGAACAGAATTTATTCAGAATTTACTTTTGATCCGGCTGCGACCACCGTTTCGACGCCGGTTACCGAAGTTTTTGAGCACCGCAAAGGGGTGTGTCAGGACTTTGCTCATTTAATGCTGTCATGTCTGCGTTCTGTTGGTTTGGCTGCGCGCTATGTCAGTGGTTATATCCTGACGCAGCCCCCTGCCGGCCAGGCACGTCTGGTAGGCGCCGATGCGTCGCATGCCTGGGTTTCAGTCTATTTGCCTGGCTTTGGCTGGATCGATAGCGATCCCACCAACGATATCTTTGTGAATACCGAACACATCACATTGAGCTGGGGGCGCGACTACGCCGATATTTCGCCGGTGAGGGGCATGATGATTGGCAGTGGCGCGCATACCTTGGATATCGCCGTGACCGTGTTGCCCGACGACGAAGCGCAATCTGTTTTTGACGCGTCGTGGAACAGGGTTGGTCGGTGAATTGTGTTTGTAAACAACAGCATTGATTCAATTGGTTGCAAAGCTGAATATAAATTGAAATAATTGAGAATAATTTTCAATATCAATATCAGCTCTATTATGAATCGTACCTTTCCATATACGGCTTTGTCCATTGCGCTCATGGGTTCTTGCGGTACTGCCTTTGCGCAAAATTCGTCAGTGCAAGCGTTAACCCCCATTGTGGTGGAGGCCAGTGCGGATGCCTCCTCTGAAGGCTTGTCGCCCGCATTTGCCGGTGGACAGGTGGCTACCGGCAGCAGGCTGGGGATACTGGGAACGGTCGACATCATGGATATGCCGTTCAACAGTATCGAATATACGAATCAGTTTATTCGCGACCAGCAGGCACAAAGTGTGGCGGATATTCTGCAAAGCGACCCCACGGTTCGAATTGCAAGGGGTTTTGGCAATTATCAGCAGTTGTACATGATTCGCGGATTTCCGCTCTATTCAGATGATGTCACATATAACGGTTTGTACGGGTTGCTCCCGCGCCAGTATCTGGCTTCGGAATTTATCGAGCGTCTTGATGTTTTCAGAGGGGCCAATGCGTTCTTGAATGGTGCGGCTCCTGGCAATAGCGGGGTGGGCGGTTCTATTAATGTTGTGCCCAAGCGAGCGCCCAATCAGCCGTTAATGCGCGGTTCTGCGGGTTGGGAAAGCGGCAACCAGGGCTATGTAGCCGTTGACATGGCCAAGCGGTTTGGTCCGCAAAATCGTACTGGCATTCGTGTTAATGCGGTCACACGCTCGGGTGGCAGTGCGGTAGATGATGAACACCGGCGATTGGGTGCTGTGGGCTTAGGCATAGATTGGCAAGGTGAAAGAACCCGGTTGTCTGCTGACATTGGCTGGCAGGATCATCGTCTTAAACGAAGCCAGCCAAGTATCACATTTGCGTCCGGCCTTGAAATTCCTTCGGCTATTGATGCAGAACGCAATGTCGCGCAAGACTATACGTATTCCAATGCGCGAGATGTTTTCGGCACGCTGCGCGGCGAGTTTGACGTGACGGACCGCATTGTTGCCTGGGCCGCCCTGGGGATGAGAGAAAGCGATGAATCGTCATTGCTGGCGAATCCGACTGTAACCAATGCAATGGGAGACATGTCTCAGAACGCTTTTCGTGGGGAGCGTAAAGACAGCGTGCTAACCGGTGAAGTCGGTGCTCGTGCTGAGTTTGAAACCGGCTCAATTGGGCACAAGGTAAATGTTGCTTTTAATTTCTATAATTTTGAAAGCAAGGATGCGTACGAGTATTTTCCCGCGACGTTTTCAAATTTGTATAACCCGGTAACGCAGCCTGTGCCATCGACACCGTCGTTGACTGGAGGGTCTCTGGATGATCCCAAGCGCACACTGCAAACGCGAAATCATAGTTTCGCTATTTCCGATACGCTGTCTTTTGCTGATGACAGCGTTTTGCTTACAGTCGGGGCGCGTTATCAAGTCATCGAAAATCGGTCTTACGACTACAACACGGGCCAGGCTAATCCGGCAAACCGCTCTACGGCAACTTCGCCGGTGGTCGGTTTGGTCGTAAAGCCCACCGATACCATTTCGTTGTACGCAAATTATATTGAAGGGCTGACTCAGGTTGGTCCGGCCTCCGGTTTTAATCCCGTGCCGGTCAATTTGGGTGCCACTTTCAATGCAGTCAAAACCAAGCAGAAAGAGGTGGGTATCAAATTCGATAATGGCGATATCGGTTTGGGTGCCTCTCTGTTCACGCTGGATCAGCCCACTGCGTACGTCGATCCTGTTACGCGTATCTACGGTGTTTATGGAAAGCAGCGTAATCGCGGTGCAGAGCTCACGTTCTACGGCGAGCCCGTGGGTGGTTTGCGTGTGTTAGGCGGCATGACATTCCTTGATGCAGAGCAACAGCAAACGGTAGACGGTGCCAATGATGGCAATCGCGCCATTGGCGCGCCCAGGTTTATTGCCAATGCCGGGGTAGAATGGGATATTCCCGGTTCCAGCGGGTTAACTTTGAGTGGCCGGGTGGTACACACCTCATCGCAATATGTCGATGCAGCCAACACGCAGCAAATTCCAGCGTGGACTCGTGTTGATCTGGGAGCGCGTTATCTGACTGAAATTCAGGGTCATTTAGTGACTTTGCGTGCCGATGTTTTAAACGTGGCAAATAAAAACTACTGGGCTTCGGCGGGCGGTTACCCTGGTTCAAGCTACCTGACTGTTGGCGCTCCTCGAACGTTTATGCTATCGGCTTCTTTCGAGTATTAACAGGGCATTACTGTAGGTAGTTATTTTTATGTTGCGTCGGATAGCCACTTTGCTGCACAGATGGGTGGGGTTGTTTATTGCTCTATTCCTGGTTGTTTCGGGGTTGACGGGAGCGGTGATTTCCTGGGACCACCAAATTGATGAGTGGCTGAACCAAGACCTTTATACGGTTGATTCTGAAGGGCCATACCTGCCTGTTTACGAGCTTGTTGACCGGGTTGAAGCCAACGACCCGCGTGCGCAGGTGGTGTATGTGCCTTTGCAATATGAAGCAGGGCATTCTGTTTCATTCCTAGTGCAGCCCAGGGTCAGTGCGGATGGTCAATTGCATGACTTGGGCTACAACGAGATTTTCATGGATCCGGTCACGGGTCATGTCATTGGGCAACGGGATACGTCGAATGTGTCCTTGTCAACGCGCACCCTGATGCCTTTCTTGCGGCAATTGCATGAGAGCCTGCATGTTCCGGCTTTCTGGGGGTCGGATCGCTGGGGCTACCAGTTGATGGGGATTGTTGCTCTAATTTGGTTGCTGGACAGTTTTATCGGCTTTTATTTAACGCTGCCCAAACGCGGGTCATCCCGACGTCAAAACGCCAATGGTTCTTCCCAAAACGGCGGCACGTCAACGGCACAAGCGGCAAGGCCTGCGGTAAGTTGGTTCCAGCGTTGGAAACCGGCCTGGAAAATGCGTTTTAATGCGGGCGCTTACAAGCTGAATTTTGATTATCACCGGGCGATCGGCTTGTGGGCGTGGGGACTCATTTTTATCATCGCGTTTACGTCGTTCTCGCTGAATCTGTATCGTGAAGTGTTTTATCCGGCGATGTCGCTGGTTTCAAAGGTGACGCCCGGACCTTTTGAAACGAGGCCGTCAACACCATTCAATCAACCGATAACACCCGAGCTTACGTTTCAAGAGGTACAGGTGCTGGCAGAGCAACGGGGGCGGCAGGAGCAATGGGAACGTCCGCCCGGTGGAATTTTTTACGCCAGGAATATGGGCTTTTACAGCGTTGCATTTTTCCGCCCCGGGGCTGATCACGCCAGCGGCGGCATGGAAATTGCCAATATGTATTTTGATGCCGGCGACGGCCGATATCTTGGTGAGTATTTGCCCTGGAAAGGAACGGCCGCCGACATTTTCGTGCAACTCCAATATCCGCTTCATTCCGGCCGTATATTGGGTTTGCCGGGTCGTATTCTGATGTCAATCATGGGGTTGGTGGTTGCGCTGCTGGCCATAACAGGTATTGTGATCTGGGCCAGAAAGCGGCGGGCTCGTATTTCAGCGCACTGGCAAAAAGTTGAAAAATAACAAACCCTGCACGTAGTTGATGCCCACCCGGCGCAGATTTTCGTCCATGAGATTTGCAATGAGATCCAGTCGGCCGATGATTTGCCCGAATTCCCTCTCAAAGCTCAAGTTGGTATCATCCGGGCCCATTTCATTGGCCAGCAGCAAAGGTTGGTTATGTTTGTCCGTGCGCGTGGCCAGCAGCCAGGCGGCAATTTCCACGTTGCGGGCGGCGTTGTACACATGCTGTGCGTCGATTGCATCCGTTGCGTAGAAACGGGTTTTGCCGTTGTGAGCACGAATAATGGTATCGGCCAGGCCAGAAACAAATGCCGCAACCCGATCGCCCGGGTAGGACGGGTCGAGCGATACAGACAGAATTTGTATGTCGCTTAAGCCTTTGAGTGCGGCGGGGGGCGTGCGCGAGTCAATCGCTGCGTTGCTGCGGCGAATAGCTTGATCAATATTTTTTGCGGTGGTCTTGCGCCACTGATTCGGATTGCGGCGATACAGTTTCTCTGTGAGCACTTTCAGGCTCTCGAGATTGTCGCGCATGGCAATGGTGACGGTGCGGTTGAAGTCGGTTTGTACTATTTGATCAAGGGTCATGTCCTCGTTGCTTGGACCATCGCCATGATGGTTGCTATTGACCACGCATCCGCTGGTCGTGAGGCTCATGATAAATAACAGACAGTATATGCGGCGTTGATTCATTCCGGGAGAGGGCGTTTCAGTCGTCGCTGCTTCAGGGGCACTTTCGGCACTTTAGCAGAAAAAAACAGGACTGGGCCGATGTCTGCCCGGGCCGTAAAACAGGGGGTTCAGAAGGGGAGAATAGCGCTTGCCCTAAAGTGGTGCGTTTGAGATTAAAATTGGTGTGTTTAGGGCGCACCATATCGTTACTTTTTGCACGACCTAAGTGCAATCCCTAAGTGTCAACTTGTAGCAATTAGTGCACAATTCATTTCATGCAGGTGAGGAGACAAGCCCTGCATGGGCAAACCGATAATTCGGATAAAACTATATCTGCCAATAAATGGCAGGAAGCGGTACCCATAATAATCAAGAAAAGCAAAGGCCGGTGAATACTCACCGGCCTTTGTCACATCTGCCGCATACTAAGCGCCTTGCCTAAACGCCGCCAAGATAGGCATGGCGGACCCGTTCATCGTTAATCAATTGCTCGGAAGCACCACTTAGCGTGATGCTTCCGCCTTCGAGTACATGTCCTTCAGATGAAATCTTCAAGGCTGCGCGAGCGTTCTGCTCGACCAACAGTACTGAAAGGCCGTTATGGCACAGTTGTCCGATTTCAGTCAGTATTTCCTGAACGATAAGGGGGGCCAGTCCCAGACTGGGCTCGTCGAGCATCAGCAAACGTGGGCGGCTCATCAGGGCACGGCTCAGCGCAAGCATCTGACGCTCGCCGCCCGAAAGCGTATCGGCGCGCTGATTACGTCTCTCTGCCAGTTGGGGAAAGCGAGCATAGGCCTCGTCGAGGCCATTTTGCCGTTCGGTGGTTGAAAGCCGACGGGAATATCCGCCCAGCACCAGGTTATCAAGTACCGACATGTCGCCAAAAAGCTCACGCTGCTCCGGTACGAGACAAAGACCCATTTCCAGTCGGGCTTCTACATCGAGGCGGCTGACATCGACACCGTCGAAACGAACTTCGCCTTGTGTCCGTGGCAACAAACCCATCACGGCAGCCAGCAGTGTTGTCTTACCCGCGCCATTGGGACCAATGATCGAACTCACGTGCCCGGTCTTTAACGAGAACGATACATTGCGCACCGCCTCGACCTGTCCATAGGCAACACTCAGGTTTTCAACGTTGAGCAAACCACTCATGCCTCACTCCCCAGATAAGCTTCCTGAACTTTCGGGTCGGCGCGTACCGCTTCCGGTTTGCCTTCGAAAATTTTATTACCGAAATTCATAACAACCAAACGATCAACCAGATTCATCACAAACTCCATGTCGTGCTCCACGATCAGGACGGTTACGCCTTCCGACCGCAGTGTGTCGAGCAGGCGTGAAAGGGCTTGTTTTTCGAACAGGCGTAAGCCGGCGGCAGGCTCGTCCAGCATAACCAGTACAGGATCCGCAGCGAGTGAACGCGCAATTTCAACCAGGCGCTGTGTACCCAGGGGCAGGTTTCCAGCCAGTTCGTATGCGTGTTCGGTCAGGCCAACACGTTCGATCTGATGCATGGCTTCAGCCATGATGCTTGCTTCTTCTTCGCTGTTTAGGCAGAGTCCGCCACGCCAGAGCCCGCAATGGCCCCGGGCATGAGCACCGAGTGCGACGTTCTCAAGGACTGTCATGGCAGGTCGCAGTTTTACGTGTTGAAACGTGCGGGCTACGCCTCGCAAGGCGATGGCACGCTGCGGCAGCCCCGAAATGGGCGCCTCAAGAAACTGCACTGTGCCTTCGGTAAGGGGCAATGTCCCCGTTAACAGATTGAACATGGTCGATTTGCCGGCACCATTTGGGCCAATCAAGCCAACAATCTCACCGGCCTGTATGTCGAAACTAACGCCATTGACCGCGACCAGCCCACCAAAACGCTTGGTTGCATTGTTGACGCTGAGTACCGGACTGCCTTTGACCGGCATGGTTCTCCGATCGAGCCGGGTTGTTGTTGCAGGCAACTCGGGGCGCTTGGTTCGTGGACGGACCCGCGCAATCAGGCGAGACAGCGGACGACCGATTCCACCGGGCAGTCGCTGCAGAATAATCAGAAACAGCAAGGCAAAGATAAGCGCGTTTACCTGAGCGCCGCGGTCGGTAATGAATGGGAGCAGATCCTGCAAGGTGTTGTTCAGGCCGATATATAGTGCGGATCCGAGCAGGGCGCTGCTTAGTTGAGCCATGCCGCCAACAACCATCATGAAAACGTAATCGATACTGGCATGCAGGGCAAAGGGCGTGTGACTGACGAAGCGGTTTGTATGCGCATACAACCAGCCGGCCATCGTGGCGTAGGCTGACGCCAGGACGAACAACATCAGGCGCACGCGAAACGCGTCGCTGCCGAAACTGGCCATTAAAACGCCGCCGCCGCGCAAGGCCCGGATGGTGCGTCCCACACGGGATCTGAGTATGTTGTAGGCAAACCAAGTGCCCACCATGACGATCAGCCAGATCAGGATAAAACTGGTGCTTGACTCGTCAAGCGTCCAGGGGCCCAGTTGTATGGGGGGAATCCCATCGATGCCCGTATGGCTGCCCAATGCGGGTGTATTGGCAAAAACAAGCGGTACTGCCAACCCCCAGGCAATGGTGCTCAGGGCCAAATAGTGGCCGCCAAGCCGCATGGTAATGCTACCGATCAGCCAGGCGCTGCCGCAGGTAATCAACAGGCCCAGCAGCAGACCGGACCAGGGCGAGAACGCTTGCGTTGTCGTGAGCCATGCGGTCGTATAGGCAGCGATACCGACAAAAGCGGCCTGGCCGAAGGAAAGCGCACCGCCGATGCCCGATACCAGGATGAGCCCGACAACGACCAGTGCGGCAATGCCGATGTCGTTGAGCAACGCAATATGAAAACTACCCAATGTTTGGGGAACGATGGCGATCAGCAGCAAGAGCAGCAGCGGTATTGTGAATATCCAGACACGTTGCTTCATTCTTCACTCTCTTCTTCTTGGTGGGCGGTAAGACTGGAACGGATGACGAGGATCGGAATCAACAGGCCGAACACAATGGCGTCTTTCAGGCCGCTGTTCCAGAATGCCGCAAAGCTTTCGGATACGCCGATCAGCAATGCACCCAGTGCAGTCAGGGGATAACTGACCATGCCGCCAATAATTGCGGCAACAAAGGCCTTGAGTGTCAGAATCAGTCCGCTGTCATAGTAAATCGTCGCAACTGGCGAAACGAGAACGCCGACAATGCCCGCCAACAGTGCTGCAATAGCGTGGGCGACAGTGGCAGTGACGGCGGGCCGGATGCCGACCAGGCGTGCGCCGATGGGGTTTGAGGCTGTGGCATGCAGCACTTTGCCCATTCTGGTGCGTTGCAGGACGATATAAAACAGCAGTGCCAGAGCAAGGGCAACGCCGATTGTCAAGAGCGTCTGGTAGTTCAGGATCAGATTGGGTGATATTGCGATTGAGCCATTTATGGCTGCTTTGGTGCGGATTCCTTCCGGACCGAACCACAGCAGACCCAGTCCGGCCAGCACCAGATCAAGAACCAGGGAGACAATCAGTAGAGAAAGGACCGAGCTTTGGGCAATGGGCCGCAACGCAACACGCTCAATGAGCGGGCCTAAAGGTACCGCCAGTAAAATGGCCGTAAGTACACGCAGGGCTTCACTGTCCTGACCGGTGGCCCAAAAAGCCAGGGCGCAAGGGACCAGGGGGGCCACCAGCCATACAAGCAGTGTGCGAGGCAGGCGGTGCCATGCTTTCTGTCGCCAGAGCTCCACAAGCTCCATGAGCAGGGCCAGGGCAACGAACAGACCAATCAGGTTGATCATCGCGGGCAGGCGCCCCAGTTCCATTGCACCTAAACTTAATGCCGAAAATACGGCAACGCTCCCAAACGGAACAAAAATCACCCGCGTTACCGAGAAAATTAATACGAGGCCAAGGCCGATAATGAGATAGATAGCTGACCAGGCCAAACCATCGGCCAGCAGTATCATTGCAATAGTTGAATCCATCCGGGCGTCGTCTGTTGATTATGTGTTTTTGTTTGCAGCGTCACGCATTGGATGCGTGACGCCTCGTTTCCTGGTTAAGGTTGTTGCAGCGACCATTCACCGTTTTCCAGCTTGACGATGACCACTGAGTCTTTGGTGACACCGTATGCAGTATCCGGGGCATAGCTGAAAACGCCTTCGGTACCTGCCAGCTCACTGGTCTGCTTGATCGCGTCGCGCAGTGCTGTGCGATATTCCGGTGTGCCGGGCTCAATGCCTGCAGGCACCTTCCTGGCGGCTTCTACAAGTACCAGCCAGGCGTCAAAAGCATAAGCCGAGAAGACATCGTAGGGCTCTTCCCCATGTGCGGTTTTATAAGCCTTGGCGTAGTCTTCGATGATTGCCTTGCTTGGGTTGTCGGCCGGAAGTTGTTTTCCAACCAGGGCAGGGCCTGTTGGTACAAGCAAGCCTTCACCGGCCTCGCCGACCAATTGAACAAACTCAGGGCTTAGAATGGCGTGGGTACCATAAATGGCGCCTTTATAGCCGCGCTCATGCAAACCGATATAAGGTAGCGCGCCAGGTGTGCCCGCTCCACCACCCAGGACTGCATCGGGATTGGCGGCGATTACTTTGAGCACTTGGGCTGTTACCGAGTTGTCCGCGCGCGCATAGCGTTCGTTGGCAACGACCTCGATACCGGCTTCTTTTGCATATTTTTGCAGGGCGGCGTAGGCAACGTCACCCCAGGCATCTGAAAAGCCGATATATCCGACGGTTTTGACACCATTGCGTTTCATCTCGTCTACCACGGCCGAGACCATGATGGGGCCGGACTGTGTTGTCGTCACAGCCCAACTGGCCGCGTCGTCCTTGAGCTCTATGGGAGTAAACGAAATCAGGGGCGTTTGCTCTTCACGAGACACGGTTGCAAGTGCCATGGCGCCGGGAACACTGCTGGTGCCGATCAGAACGTCGACTTTATCCTGGCTGATCAGTTTACGGGCATTGCGGGTGGTCATCGACGGATTCGATGCATCATCCAGTTGAATGATCTTGAGCTGGTGTCCATTGACCGAGTCCTGATAAGCCATGCCGGCTTTGAGGCCCTCGACAGTACTTTGCCCTTGGGCTGCAACAGGACCCGACAGAGGCAATATGACCCCTACGTTAATGTCGGCAGCATGGGCCGCGGCACTTACGCCTAAAAGACTGGTGAGCAACGCGCGGCTTGCAAAATGCAGGACGCCTTTTCTATTGATATGCTGAAACATGGACAATCTCCTTGTGTTTGAAAGGTACTGCTCGTTTGTATCTGTTCAAAGTACCTGCTTTGTTTTATTTTGTACGCGTCAATAAATCACGCAACCATTCCTGGCATTGATTTGCGGCTTCCACAGGCCATTCGACAGCGATGGTTCGATCGATCTGACGGATTTCGATACGAATAACGGATGCAGACTGGGCGGGCAACCTGTTCACTGATGTTCGATTGCCACCGAGCAAACGTGAAAACCAACCCTGGGGCTTGGGTTCGTCCGCCGTGTCGTGCTCGGCAGGTTCATATTCCCTTGCCGGTGTTTCTTTCGAGTGGCTTGGGGGCTGCTCGTTTGACGGGCCGGTTTTCGGTTCGGCGGGCGGGGCACTTTCCCTGGGCGTGTCGGAGCCGGCCCCGGCAGCATCGGGCTGCCCCGGCTTTTGTCCTTCGAGTTGTGCTGCCAGGTTCTTGCCAAAGCTGTCCCACATGCGGTCGGCTTTGGTCTTCATGACCGACAGGCCGAACGTACCCAGACGCCCCAACAGGTCTACATTGACTTTGATGCGTAATTCAGTCCCGCCTTCTGGTGTGTCTGTTAGAAAGATCTCGCTGGTCTGTTTGAGAGAACTGGCGACCGATGTGTCCTCCCCGGTGCCTTCGGCACGCAGGTATTCGGGCTCGCGCTGTTCGACAATATGCGTATGCAGTTTGAACCTCGCGCTGATAAAGGAAATTTTGACCTTCATGAGCGCCGTATATTCGGTTGGGCTGATGACGTCGATGGATTGCATTCCCGGGACCGCGCCCGTCATGACGTGAGGGTCCATCAACATTGCCCACACCTTATCGCGGGGGGCGGAAACGACGAGTTTCTTTTCAATTTCCATGATTCATTTCCTGTGCTGCATGCAGTACTGACTCGACAATTTGTGTGTAGCCGGTGCAGCGACACAAATTCCCCGAGAGTCCGCGCTGTACTTCTTCAATATCCGGATTGGGCGTGTTTTTGAGCAGGTCGCACGATGCCATAATCATCCCCGGTGTGCAGTAGCCACATTGCAATCCACCGCATTTGATGAAGCTCTCCTGCAATGGATGTGTTTTCTCTTGTCCGGCGAGCCCCTCGATTGTCGTGATATGACGGCCGTTGACCTGCACGGCCAGCAGGAGGCAGGATTTAACGACTTCGCCATCAAGCAATATGGAGCACGCGCCACAAACGCCGGTCTCGCAACCGCGTTTGGTGCCGGTCAGGTTCAGATCATCGCGCAAGAAGTCGGAAAGCAGCCGGCCCGTGGGTATTTCGACGCTTTGTTTTTCGTTGTTTACTGTGCATTCAATGCGATGCGAGTTCATGCGGACACTCCTTCATCAATGGAAAGTTCAAATAACTCGCAGATTGTGCGGCGGGCAACGGCACGTACGATGTCGCGCCGGTATTGCGCACTGCCGCGCGAGTCGGAGATGGGTTCAATGTCTTGCGCCAGCATATCGGCGGCCTCCGCGGCCACTGCGGGTGTGACGGTACGCCCTTGAAGAAAAGCTTCGGCGCGCGCCAGGCGCGTGGGAACAGGCACGCAGGCGCCTACGGCGATACGGGCCTCATGGCAAGTCGATCCGTCGCGATCAGCCACCAGCGTGACGCTGACCAATGGCCGGTGTTCGGCAGCAGTTTTCAGGAAGCGGCTATAAAGGCCAACGGCATTCTCAGGCAAAGGCGGAACGCGGATTTCAATCAGGATTTCTTCGTGCTCCAGCGCGGTCTCGAAGAAATCCACCATGAATTCGTCTAGGCGCATTGTTCGCTCGCCTTGGGTACTACCCAACAATACGGTTGCGTTCAATGCCAGTAAGCAACCGGGTGGGTCGGTAGAAGGGTCGCCATAGCAAAGATTGCCCCCGATGGTTCCCTGGTTGCGTACCTGCGGATTGGCAACGCGTTCGGCCATGCTGGCCAGAACAGGATAATGCTGGCGAACCAGCGGTGAGCGCGCGATATCTGAATGACGTGAAAAGGCGCCGATACGCAGGCCTGTTTGCGGGTCGAATTCGATACCGTGCAAACGATCGATTTTGGCCACTGATATGAGGTGGGTTGGCAGCAGCATCCGTTGACGCATGGTGAGTGTCAATGCCGTGCCACCCGCAATCAGCAGTGCCTCTTCATCTTCGTGCTCTGTCAGCAGGCGGCTGGCCTCTTCCGTTGTGCTGGGTTCCAGATAGTCAAAATTACGCATGTGCTACGGCTCCTTGCTGTTCTTTCTTGGCGCGCAGGGCGGCCAGTACTTTTTCAGGCGTGATTGGCAGGTCGCGGATACGTACGCCTACTGCGTCGTACACTGCGTTTGCAATGGCCGGCGCGGCCATCAGAATCGGTGTTTCGCTGGACGCTTTGGCACCATAAGGCCCAACGGGATCCATCGACTCCACAAAGCCGCCGCGCAGCATGGGTACGGATTCGGCCGTGGCCATGGTGTAGTCGGCAAAATTGCCATTGAGGATGCGGCCATCTTCAACTTGCAGATTTTCGTATAGGGTCCAGCCGATGGCTTGAACGCAACCGCCATTGGCCTGTCCGTGCACGGCGTTCAGGTTTAGCGCCCGGCCCAGATCGTCGGAAAGATAGCTGTCCAGTACCTTGACCTGGCCTGTTTCCGTGTCCACTTCCACCTCAATGGCTTGAGCGGAAAAAGAGTGGGTCGGTGCGCAATTGCCGTACAGGTCTGCGTCGGGCTCTTCGGTGGGCGGATCCCAGGTTTCACTGACCTGAAGGGCTTCGCCGCCATGACGCCAGATATGCTCCCTGGCCAATTGGGCAAGCGTGAAGCGCTGTTTGGTATTGCGCACTTCTATGTCGCCGCCGTCAACCAGCGCCATATCTTTAGGCGATACGTTGGCCAGTTGCGCGCTCAGGGCGAAAAGTTTTGCGTGCGCCGCACGGCTGGCCTGAATGGCGGCATTGCCGGCGGACATCGTGACGCGTGATGCAAAGGAACCCAGGGCATAAGGGGCGCTGTCGGTATCCGGCGCAAGTAAACGCACCTGTGAAAGCGGGATCTTGAATTCGTTGGCAACAATCTGGGTGATCATGGTTGTTGCACCCTGGCCCATATCGCATTCGCCGTTGTGCACGATCAGCCCACCGTCTTCGTTGAGCCTTAAAGTGACGGTGGAGCCGTCCCAGTTGCCCATTGTCCGGTTGCCGCAAACGTGCATGGCCGCGGCCATGCCTACGCCCCTGCGCCGCACGCCGGTGCCGCGGGGTGCCGCCCGCTTGCTGGTCCAGTCAATAGCTGCGGTTGCATTGGCCAGACATTGTTTAAAGCCGGTGCTTTGGATCTTCCATCCGTGCACCGAGGTTTCGCCGGCGCCAATGGCGTTGCGGTCGTGGATGGCGGTCGGGTCCAGGTTCAACTCGCGTGCCATGGTGTCGATATGGCTGTTGAGTGCAAACAGCATTTGTGATCCGCCGAAGCCCCGAAAAGCGCCGTGAGGCGGGGTGTTGGTATGCACCAGTGAGGCATGGCAGCGCACGTTCATCGTGCGGAACATATTGTCGCTGCGCATGGCACTAACGTGCATGACTTCGCCCGACAGGCCGGAATAGGCGCCACAATCGGCAACGATATGAACGTCTTTCGCCACAATAATACCTTCGCGAGTCATACCCAGTTTGAGCGTGATGCGTTCGGGCAGGCTCGAGCAACAGGATAGGAAATCCTCAAGTCGGTTATTCAGCAGCCGCACCGGTCGTCGGGTGTGCAAGGCAAGCAGGCCGGCGACCAGTTGGTTGTCGTCCTCGACGATTTTTCCGCCGAATCCGCCGCCGGTGGTCTGCTGGATCACGCGCACAGACGAAATGGGCATTTCCAGTGCTTTGGCAATCCGAGAGCGAGCCAGAAACACCGTTTGCGTCGAGGTCCAGACATGCAGGCGGTCATCGGCCTCAACCGAAGCAACCGACACCATGGGTTCCAGATAGCCGGGATACTGAGGCGGTGTGCTGTACGTTGCCTCGTAAACCAGATCGGCCGAAGCAAATGCGGTCTCAACGTCGCCGCGGTCGAACTTGATTTCGTGGGCCACATTGTTGTTGCGGTCGGGATGTACGGTGGGCGCATCAGGTGCCAGCGCTGCGTCGGCCGTGAGCAACGGAGGCAACTCTTCATATTCGACCCGGATCAAATCCAGTGCGTTGCGGGCTATGTCGTCGGTAATCGCAGCCACTGCCGCAACCTCTTCGCCGGCAAAGCGCACAATGTCTTTGGCAAGAATATATCGTTCTTTCGCGTGCCCCCCGCCCCAGGGCGTGTCGGGTGCCTCCCGGCCGGTCAACACTGCCTTCACGCCGGGAAGAGACAGCGCTGCGGAAGTGTCGATGCTGACGATTCGTGCATGTGCGTAGGGGCTGCGTAATATTGCGCCGTGAAGCATGCCGGGCAACTTGATGTCCCCGGCGTATTGGGCTCGTCCCAGCACCTTGGCACGATGGTTCACCTGCGCCAATTCTGTTCCTAGCGTGAAATGACTCGAGGTGGCGTCTGGCGCCACCTTTTCTTTCGCCGAATTACTCATTATGCATTCTCACTTCCAATACCCATATCTTGACGGGTATTTTGGACTTATCAAATTGATTAATCAATTATTGATTTTACTTATTGACTTATCAATTTATGAGGCGTAAATAGACTTATCAATTTATCGAGAATGCATTCTGCTGTTGTATGATGGCTCACGTCCCGATCATCTAATTTTGCGGGTTTTGTTAAGAACCTCTTATCTGACTATTTGCTGTGACACGAGATATTTCCACCCGCTGCCCTTGGGAGCATATCGAGCCTGATGGCTCCAATCTGACTGTTGAAGATTTTTTGTCCGTTCCCGTCGTGCGGATCGCGGCACATCTGAAACGTTTCCCCAGTACTTATGCCAACAAGGCTGGTCTGACGCTACCGCAGTGGCGGCTACTTTCAACGGTTGCGCATCATCGGTCTATCCCCTTGAAGCAGTTGGCCGAAGTGTCGGCCAGCGACAAGGCGCTTGTCAGTCGGATCGTGAAAGAACTGGTCAAAATGGATCTGGTATTTACCGCGTCCATGAAAAGCGGTGATCGTTCTTTGGTTTGTAACATCACGTCGAAGGGGGCGCGATTGGTCGACAAGATTTTGCCGATGGCGCGGGAACGTCATGCCCGCCTTCTTTTGTCGCTTGAAACAGAAGATCGGGTGAAGTTATATGATATTTTGCAGAAATTGCAGGCGGTTTGCGCAGATATAGACTAGCCAGCCGGAACTGAACGGTTGTTTTTTACATATTGGTGACCCCCGAACGGGTATATCAGGGCTGTAATCGTTTAGGTTTTTCGAGCAATATCTGCACCGCCCCGGCACCCCCGTTTTGCTCATTGCACTCGATATACGCCAAGACAGCGTTGAACTGCATGAGCCAGCGTCTGACAGTGTCTTTCAGCACCGGGGTGGCGTCTCTTGATCCATATCCTTTGCCATGAACCACGCGAACGCATTTCAGTTGATGTGTAATGCACGACTGTAGAAACTGTTCAAGCCGGTTACGGGCTTGATCCAGCGTGGCCCCGTGTAAGTCCAGGCTGGCTGTAATGGGCCATTTTTGTCGTTTCAGGTTTTTGATGACATCCGGACCCATACCGGGTTTCAGATAGGAGCCTGCGTCCAGGTGCGGTCTCGCGGGCAAATAATGATCAGAGAGGCGTTGGGACATTCTCTCAAGCGGTGCGCCGCTGGCCGATTGCCGCTTTCGTTTCAGTATTTCTGAGTCTTCTTTGGCATGAGGCAGCAATAGCGTTGTATTCAGCGGCTTCAACGGTTTGACCATGCGTACGGCACGACGGAACAGCGCTTGATCTTCAGGCGTAAGTGCCTCCCCGGGCAACTCAGACGGCGTCACCTGTTGGTTTGCCGATCGCTGAGATTGCCCGATGGGGAGGGGGGGTTGGACGTGATTGGGCTGCTCGCCGGCCTGAATTTCCTTATGCAGTTTTTTCAGGTCGGCCAGGCCCGCTTTATTGTCCTTCATTCTCCAGCCAGCGCTGGGCATCAAGCGCTGCCATACAACCGGTTCCGGCGCTCGTAATGGCCTGGCGATACACGTGATCCTGAACGTCGCCGGCCGCAAAAACACCCGGCACCGATGTCATGGTGGCCAGCCCGTTCAAACCGCTTTTGGTAATGATGTAACCGTTTTCCATGTTTAATTGGCCGGCGAAAATATCGGTATTGGGCTTGTGGCCGATGGCAATGAACACGCCTGTAACATCGAGGTTTTCGGTTTCATCCGATTGGTTGTTCCGCAGGCGCACACCTGTTACACCTGTTTTGTCGCCCAATACTTCCTCAAGCTCGTGAAAGAGTTTCAGGCGCATGTTGCCGTTATTTACCTTTTCCATCATTTTATCGACCATAATGGGCTCGGCGCGGAATTTGTCGCGTCGATGAACCAGGGTTACGGTTTTACAGATGTTTGACAAGTAAAGCGCTTCCTCAACGGCCGTGTTGCCGCCGCCAACCACAATAACGTCTTGTTTCTTGTAGAAAAAGCCGTCGCAGGTTGCGCAGGCAGAAACCCCTTTGCCCATAAAGGCTTCTTCAGAGGGCAGACCCAGATATTGGGCTGACGCACCGGTGGAAATGATGAGAGAGTCGCATGTGAAAATATCACCTGAATCGCCAGTGAGCGTAAATGGGCGCTTTGAAAGGTCGACGCCGGCGATATGGTCGAATACCATCTCGGTTTCAAAGCGTTCGGCATGTTCTTGAAAGCGCTGCATCAGGTCGGGGCCTTGCACGCCGGTGGCGTCTGCAGGCCAATTGTCGACGTCTGTTGTGGTCATGAGTTGGCCACCCTGTTCAAGCCCGGTAATAAGCAAGGGGCTCAGGTTGGCGCGGGCGGCATAGACGGCCGCGGTATACCCGGCAGGGCCCGATCCAAGAATGATGACTTTGGCGTGTTTTGCAGTGGTCATGACAGAATATCCGAAATTAGTGTCAGCCAATTATAATGAGTCCATGTCTAGATTACCGGCAGCACCTACCCGTTCCTCGCGCAATGTGCGCAATGGCCCTTCACCCCTGCAAACCCGGGTATCCGGTTTGCTGCGTGAAGCGCGTTGGATTTTCTTTGCCGCACTGGCGTCCTGGCTGGCATTGGTGCTGGCGACCTGGACGCCGTCTGACCCCGGCTGGTCGCACTCTGTGCACTCTAGCGTAACATTGAACCGGGGCGGTACGCTGGGTGCTTATATTGCCGATTTACTGTTGTTCCTGTTCGGTTATTCGGCCTGGCTTTGGGTGATCTTGCTTGCGCAACGCGTTGCGGTGGGTTTCTATCGGTTAACAGGCCATCTGTTACCTGATTCGGCGCGGCCCGATCCCTTGCCGCGCTTGCGTTGGGAAGTCGGTGTCGGCTTTTTTCTCTTTTTCATTGGCGTCATGGGCACCGAGGCGTTACAGCGGCCCACTATTGCAGCCAATTTACCAGCTGGCGCCGGCGGTGAGTTGGGTAAATTGCTGGGCCAGGCGCTGTCGTATCTCCTGGGAATGACAGGGTCTTCGCTGCTGTTGCTGGTATTTATCGCGGTCGGCGCCAGCTTGTTTTTCCGGTTCTCCTGGCTGAATGTAGTTGAGCGCGTCGGGACCGCGGCTGAGCGCCTGGCTGTGCGTCTTTGGCAATTCAAAGTCGCCCGTGAAGATCGTAAGGTTGGGCAGACAAAGAAGGCTGAACGCGAAGAGAAAGTCGTGGCAACCCAGGAGCAAATGGTGCACGACCAGCCTGTACGCATTGAACCTGCCATCGTGGCGATTCCAAGGTCTGCGCGTGCAGAAAAGGAAAAGCAGAAAACCTTGTTCGCGCCACCTACCGATAGCTCGGGCGATATGCCGGAAATTGGTTTGCTTGATGCGGTGACCGACGCGCCTGAAACCGTCTCGCCGGAAACCATTGAGTTCACATCGCGCCTTATCGAGAAAAAACTATCTGATTTCGGCGTTCGGGTCACGGTGGTGGCGGCGCAGGCCGGCCCGGTTATTACCCGTTATGAAATTGAGCCCGACACGGGTGTGAAAGGCAGTCAAATTGTGAACCTCGCCAAGGATCTGGCCCGGGCGCTGAGCCTGGTCAGCATTCGTGTGGTAGAGACCATCCCCGGCAAGAACCTGATGGGTCTGGAACTGCCCAACCCGCGCCGGCAAATGGTGAAGCTGTCGGAAATTATCGGCTCTCAAACTTATCATTCGGGTGCCTCCACCCTGACCATTGCCCTGGGCAAGGATATTGCCGGTAATCCGGTCGTGGCCGACCTGGCAAAAATGCCCCATCTTCTGGTGGCGGGTACGACAGGTTCGGGCAAGTCGGTGGGCATCAACGCCATGATTCTGTCGCTTTTGTATAAAGCCGACGCGTCACAAACACGGCTCATTCTGATCGACCCCAAAATGCTCGAGATGAGTATTTACGAGGGTATTCCGCATTTGCTTGCGCCGGTGGTAACCGATATGCGCCACGCCGCCAACGCCTTGAACTGGTGTGTGGGTGAAATGGAAAAACGCTATCGCCTGCTGAGCAAGATGGGTGTGCGCAATCTGGCCGGATACAACAACAAAATTCGTGAGGCCACCAAACGTGGTGAAACGATTCCGAATCCGTTTTCTCTCACACCCGACGAGCCCGAACCGTTATCGACGTTGCCGACGATCGTGGTGGTGATCGATGAATTGGCCGACCTGATGATGGTTGTGGGCAAGAAAATCGAGGAATTGATTGCGCGCCTGGCCCAGAAAGCACGTGCAGCAGGTATTCATCTTGTGCTGGCGACACAGCGCCCTAGTGTCGACGTGATCACCGGCTTGATTAAGGCGAATATCCCCACGCGAATTGCCTTCCAGGTTTCGTCCAAGATTGATTCCCGCACTATTCTGGATCAAATGGGGGCGGAAACCTTGCTGGGGCAGGGCGATATGCTTTACATGCCTCCAGGTACGGCTTTGCCGGTGCGGGTGCACGGTGCGTTCGTCAGTGATGACGAGGTGCATCGGGTCGTGGAGCGATTGAAAGAGCAGGGTGAACCGAATTACGTTGACGGCTTGCTGGAAGGGGCGGTAGAGGGCGAAACGGGTGATGGCGTCAGCAGTGTGACCGGATTCGCAGATGCAGAAACCGACCCTTTGTATGATCAGGCGGTGGAGGTCATACTCAAAAATAAGCGGGCGTCCATTTCTTCGGTTCAGCGTCATTTGCGCATTGGTTATAACCGCGCAGCCCGATTGCTTGAGCAAATGGAGCAGGCCGGGCTGGTGTCGGCCATGCAGGCCAATGGCAATCGTGAAATTTTGGTTCCAGGAGATTCAGCTAATGCAGATTAAATCGTTATTGGTTGCGGCCGTTATTGGCATTTTGCCCATGCTGGTTCAGGCCCAAACCAGTGCGCGGGCGCAGTTAAGCCAGTTCAACGAGCGGGTGCAAACGGCGTCAGGCAAATTTTCGCAGCAAACTGAAACGCAAACAGGTGAAACCAAAACAGCCCAAACGGGTGACTTTGCGTTTAAACGACCTGGCCGTTTTAAATGGGAAATTGTCGAGCCTTATGAGCAATTGATTGTTTCCAATGGTGAACAGGTCATGCAATACGACCCCGACCTGGCACAGGTCACCGAGCGCTCGGTCGACGAGTCCGTGGGTGCGTCACCGGCGGCAATCCTGTTTGGCTCGGGAGAGCTCGAAGAGGCGTTCGCGATTAAGGAGTTGCCGGCCAACAATGGAGTGGCCTGGCTAAGGGCGACCCCGAACAGTGCCGATGCCGGTTTTCAACACGTTGACCTGGGCTTCAGGAATGGTTTACCGGTTCAGTTGAAGTTGCTTGACGGTTTTGGACAAACCACCGTGATTTCATTTGAAGCGGTACAGACAAATCCTGATATTCCCGATAGCGTTTTTCGTTTTGTTGTGCCCGATGGCGTCGACCATGTCGTGTTGCAGCAGTAATGGATCTGTTTTCTCATTCCTCTCATAAACTGCCTGCCGGCGCACCTTTGGCCGAGCGTCTGCGACCCCGCGCGCTGGATCAGGTTGCCGGGCAAATGCATTTGCTGGGCAAAGGCAAGCCCTTGCGGGTGGCCTTTGAGTCCGGGCGGCCGCATTCCATGATTTTCTGGGGGCCGCCGGGCGTGGGCAAAACCACGCTGGCCCGTTTGATGGCCGACGGTTTCGATGCCCAGTTTCTGGCAATTTCCGCCGTTCTGGGCGGCGTCAAGGATATACGTGATGCCGTCACGGCAGCTCAGGTGGCACAAGGCCAGGGGCGGCGCACTATTCTGTTTGTCGACGAGGTACATCGTTTCAATAAAGCGCAGCAGGATGCATTTTTACCCTACGTTGAAAGTGGGCTGTTTACCTTTATTGGGGCGACCACTGAAAACCCTTCGTTTGAGGTGAATTCGGCATTGTTGTCGCGCGCCAGGGTCTATGTGCTGGAGCCGCTGTCGGCAGACGACCTGGCGCTGCTGGCCTCACAGGCACTGGCTTTGTTGAATGAGGACGCTGCCGGCGAAGCCAGTGCAAACAGCCTTACGCTGAGCGACGATGCCTGCAAACAACTGGCGGCCTGGGCCGATGGTGATGCGCGGCGTCTGATCAATGCAGTGGAAGTCGTGGCGGAAGCCGCGCGTGCCGCGGGCCGCTCGCTAATTGACCCGGCGTGGCTAGAAGTTGCCTTGTCCCAGAATTTGCGCCGTTTCGACAAAGGCGGTGATGCGTTTTACGACCAAATCAGTGCACTGCATAAGTCTGTTCGGGGCTCGAACCCGGATGCCGCTTTGTATTGGCTTTGTCGTATGCTCGATGGCGGCGCGGATCCCAAGTATCTGGCCCGGCGGATTATCCGCATGGCTTGGGAGGATATTGGCTTGGCCGATCCCCGAGCGATGCAGATCGCCAATGAGGCGGCCGTGACCTACGACAGGCTGGGCTCTCCCGAAGGTGAATTGGCGCTGGCGCAAGCGGTTATGTACCTGGCGATTGCAGCCAAGAGTAATGCGGGCTATGTTGCGTACAATCGGGCTAATGCATTTGTGAAACAAGACAAAAGCCGAGAGGTACCCGTTCATTTGCGCAATGCGCCCACGCGGCTCATGAAAGAGCTGGGTCATGGGCATGCGTATCGTTATGCTCACGATGAGCCACATGGATACGCTGCCGGTGAAACCTATTTACCCGATGGCATGCCCGAGCAAAACTGGTATCAGCCGGTTGCGCGTGGAATGGAATTAAAAATTGCTGAAAAAATGGCGTTCTTGCGTAGCCTGGACGACGAGGTTAAATCATGACTTATCAACATATAAAAGCGCCCGGTTCGGGGGAAAAGATCACCTTTGGCGCCAATGGCACACTACTGGTGCCCGACCAGGTGGTTATTCCGTTCATTGAGGGAGATGGGACCGGGGCGGATATCATGCCGGTCATGCGCAGTGTGACTGATGCCGCCATTGAAAAGGCATATGGCGGTCGCAGGGCGATCCACTGGATGGAGGTTTACGCGGGTGCAAAGGCCACGCAACATTATGGTGAAGAATCCGGCTTGCCGGATGAAACGGTGCAGGCAATCAAGGATTTTGGCGTTGCGATCAAGGGCCCGCTAACCACACCGGTCAGTAGTGGCATGCGTTCGTTCAATGTAGCGCTACGCCAACAGCTTGACTTGTATGTTTCATTGCGGCCACTGCGGTATATAAAAGGGGTGCCGTCGCCGGTTTGTAACCCGGAAAGAACGAATATGGTGCTTTTTCGCGAAAATGCCGAGGACGTCTATGCCGGTATTGAGTTCCCTGCCGAGTCGGAACAGGCGCGCGCACTGATTCAGTTTCTGCAAAACGAATTGCACAGCAGCCAGATCCGGTTCCCGAACACAACGGCCATTGGCATTAAGCCGATATCGCGCGAGGGCACGCAACGGCTTGTGCGCAAGGCAATTCAGTATGCCATTGACCACGATCGCAATTCGGTTACGCTGGTGCACAAAGGCAACATCATGAAATTTACCGAAGGGGCTTTTCGCGATTGGGGTTATGAGCTGGCGCTGGCTGAGTTCGACGCGCAACAGGTCGACGGCGGCCCGCGGTGCCGAATCCGAAATCCCCGGACCGGTCGAGACATTATCGTGAAAGATGCATTGGCCGATGCCTTTCTGGCTCAATCACTGTTGCGACCGCTTGAATTCGACGTGATTGCCACGCCTAATTTGAACGGCGACTATTTTTCTTCTGCACTGGCTGCCCAGATTGGGGGGACGGGTATTGCACCGGGTGCAAACCTGTCGGATACCGTTGCACTTTTTGAAGTAACGCATGGCTCTTCGCCGCAATATGCAGGTAAAGACTATGTCAATCCAAGTTCGGCCATTCTTTCGGCAGAAATGATGTTGCGGCATATGGGGTGGCACGAAGCGGCCGATTTGATTCTGGGCGGATTGGAGTCGGCCATTCAGCGCAAGGTCGTGACATACGATTTCGCCCGTTTGATGCCAGGCGCCACGCAAGTGTCATGTTCAGGGTTTGGCCGCGAAATTGTCGACGGAATGTCGTTGCAGTGATGCGATCGTTATAATACGATCATTGTCTTGTATCTTATATAAGATTAAAAAACCCAACACCGCGGGGCAAGCGGCCCGGATATGTGTCCGGGCAGGTCTTTTCCGCGACTGACCCAGGTTTACGAGGAAACTATGACTTCTAAGATTATCTATACCCTTACCGATGAAGCGCCTGCTTTGGCAACCCATTCCCTGCTTCCCATGGTGGAGGCGTTTGCGCGTACCGCCGGGATTGCCATGGAAACACGCGATATCTCGTTGGGAGGCCGGATTCTGGCCGTTTTCTCCGATAAACTGGCCGCAGATCAAAAAACGCCTGATGCGTTGGCCGAGTTGGGTGAGCTGGCGAAAAAGCCGGAAGCCAATATCATCAAGCTGCCCAACATCAGCGCTTCCATTCCCCAGTTGAAAGCTGCTGTTAAAGAACTGCAGGCCCAAGGTTATGCCTTGCCCGATTACCCCGACGAGCCCAAGAGCGACGAAGAAAAAGATATCAAGGCGCGTTACGACAAAGTGAAAGGCAGCGCGGTGAATCCGGTGTTGCGTGAAGGTAATTCCGATCGCCGGGCACCCTTGTCGGTAAAGAATTATGCGCGCAAGCACCCTCATCGCATGGGGGCGTGGAAGTCTGACTCCAAGTCGCATGTGGCCAGTATGGAAGACGGTGATTTTTACGGCAGCGAGAAATCCGTGACTGTCGAACAGGCCGGCGATGTAAAAATCGAGCTGACTGCCAAAGACGGCAGTAAAACGGTTTTAAAAGAAAAAACGACGCTCAAGGCCGGTGAAGTTATTGACGCCGCCGTGTTGTCGGTCGGCAAGTTGCGCAGCTTCCTGGAAGCGCAAATTGAAGATGCCAAGAAGCAGGGCGTTTTGTTTTCAGTGCATTTGAAGGCCACCATGATGAAGGTGTCCGACCCTGTGATTTTTGGTCACGTTGTGTCTGTTTTTTATAAAGAGGTATTGGCCAAACACGCTGATACGCTCGAAAAGATCGGCTTTGATCCCAATAACGGGATTGGCGACCTCTATGCCAAAATTGCTACGCTGCCAGAAGACCAGCAAAATGCAATCAAGGGCGACATCGAAGCTTTGTATAGCGAGCGTCCTTCCCTGGCGATGGTGAATTCCGACAAGGGTATTACCAATTTGCATGTCCCCAGCGACGTTATTATCGATGCCTCCATGCCCGTTGTCGTGCGTGATTCCGGCACCATGTGGAATGCCAAGGGTGACCAGCAGGAAGCCAAGGCCGTTATTCCCGACCGTTGCTATTCCGGCGTTTATCAGGCTGTGATTGACGATTGCAAGGCAAACGGCGCACTTGACCCTGCAACGATGGGCAGCGTGCCCAATGTGGGCTTGATGGCGCAGGCCGCAGAAGAGTATGGCTCTCACGACAAAACCTTTGTGATTCCAGCCGATGGTGTGGTGCGGGTAACCGACGCAGCCGGCATGGTACTGCTGGAGCATGAGGTGGAAAAAGGTGATTTATGGCGTATGTGCCAAACCAAAGACGCTGCGATCCAGGATTGGGTCAAGCTGGCGGTAACGCGCGCTCGTTTAAGTGATACGCCGGCCGTGTTCTGGCTGGACGCACAGCGTGGCCACGATGCCCAGCTGATTCAGAAGGTGGAGCATTATCTGAAGGACCACGATACGCAAGGTCTGGACATCCGCATTATGAAGCCGGTTGACGCGACTCTCTTTTCGCTTGAGCGAATTCGCCAGGGGAAGGATACGATTTCGGTTACCGGCAACGTTTTGCGTGACTACCTGACCGATTTGTTCCCCATTCTGGAAGTAGGTACCAGCGCCAAGATGCTTTCAATTGTTCCACTAATGGCAGGCGGTGGCCTGTTTGAAACAGGCGCAGGTGGCTCGGCGCCAAAGCATGTTCAGCAGTTTGTGGAAGAAGGCTTTCTGCGGTGGGATTCGTTGGGCGAGTTCCTGGCTTTGGCCGCATCACTGGAGCACCTGGGTAATGCATATAATAATCCGCGTGCGAAATTGCTGGCTGAAACGCTTGATCAGGCTACCGGCAAATTGCTTGATGAAAACAAGTCGCCCGAGCGTAAAGTAGGTGGCCTTGATAACCGTGGCAGCCACTTTTATTTGATTATGTATTGGGCCCAGGCACTGGCGTCCCAAACCACCGACACCGAGTTGCAGGGTAAATTCACCCAGTTTGCCAAGTCGCTTACGGAAAACGAGGCAAAGATACTGGAAGAGTTGAAAGCCACGCAAGGCAAGCCCGTGGATATTGGTGGCTATTATCGCCCGGATAGTGCCAAAGCCGACGCAGCAATGCAGCCCAGCGCAACGCTGAACGCCGCAATTGCCGCATTGGCATAAAAGGTATTGGGCGCATCGTTTTGCTAAGTTTATTGTTTCAGGCCGATTATGTTAGACCCTCAGTTGTTGCGTAAAGACTTATCCAGCGTGGTTAGCGCGCTGGCGCGCCGCGGTGTTGAATTTGATACCGCACGTTTTGAAGCGCTTGAAGCACGCCGAAAGGCCGTGCAAGTGGAAACAGAAAACCTTCAGGCGCGTCGCAATGCCGTGTCGAAGCTGATTGGCCAGATGAAATCACGAGGTGAAGACGCTTCCAGCGAGATGCAAGAGTCGCAGGCTATTCCCGGCAAACTCAAAGAGTTGGAACACGAGTTGTCGGGTATTCAAGCTGAATTGCATGATTGGCTCATGACCATTCCCAATCTGCCACATACATCGGTGCCGACTGGGGCATCGTCTGACGATAATGTTGAGGTGCGCCGCTGGCTTCCCGGTCAGGCCGATGCGAATGGCGACCCTGCGCCGTTGGCGTTCGAGCCGCTTGATCACGTTACGCTGGGTGAGCGGTTCGGCCTAGACTTTGAGTCGGCCCGCAAGCTGGCGGGTTCACGCTTCATGATGTTGCGTGGCCATGTTGCCCGACTGCATCGCGCCATGGCTCAGTACATGCTGGATCTTCAAACAGAAACACATGGCTACACCGAATGCTATACGCCTTATATTGTCAACAGTTCAACCCTGTATGGAACAGGGCAGTTGCCCAAGTTCAAGGATGATATGTTCTGGGTGACGAAAGGCGGTCATGATCACGCGGTGGATGAAGATGGCAATCCCGTTGAGCATGAAGACCTTTATTTGATTTCCACTTCGGAAATTACCCTGGCTGGCTCCATGCGCGACACAATCACGCCATTGGGCGACCTCCCCATCAAGTTAACAGCGCACACTCCGTGCTTTCGTTCGGAAGCCGGGAGTGGCGGCCGGGATGTTCGAGGAATGATTCGCCAGCATCAGTTCGACAAGGTTGAACTGGTGCAAATTGCGCATCCCGACGATTCATACGCTGCGCTGGATGAAATGGTCGGGCACGCCGAGGCGGTGCTGCAGCAATTGAAAGTGCCGTATCGCGTGATGTTGCTTTGTGGCGGCGACATGGGGTTCGGCGCGGCCAAAACCTACGACATCGAAGTCTGGTTGCCGGCCCAGAATACCTGGCGGGAAATTTCCTCGGTATCGAACTGCGAAGCCTTTCAGGCCCGGCGTTTGCAGGCGCGTTATCGCCCGGAAAAAGGCAAGCCCGAATATCTGCATACGTTGAATGGTTCCGGCCTGGCCGTGGGCAGGGCACTGGTGGCGGTGTTAGAGAATTACCAGCAGGCCGACGGCTCGATTGTGGTGCCGGAAGTGTTGCGTTCCTACATGGGCGGTTTGGAACGTTTATAGAAAAACATATTGTGGTGCGGGCGACGCAAACGCGAATGAGCGAACTTGCGTGGCTTGTTAACCATATGCCCGGTCAGCGAGGCCGGGCGTACCTTGTGTGGTGTGTGCAGCGTTGACGCTTGATGATGGTGTTTGTGGTGGCGCGCAACGCCCGTGGGGGCTTGCTGTGGTTCAGATGCATTGCTGTCGTTGTTTTCGTACCTGGAATCAGCTTCCGGAGAGGCGTCGGGCGACAAGTACGATAGCGCGGCAAAAAGCAGTGCGGTCCAGAATAATAATGATATTAAAACAGCCAGGGTGCCGTTCAAGCTGGCGTAGCCCGTTGCTTCAGAGGCTCGAATATCAAGCCATTGCGCGATGAACGGAATGTGCCCAAGCCCTTCAACCGCAAGGTTGCCAGGGACGCGGTAGAGTTCTTTTGTAACCTGCCATAATTCCCACAGGCTGTAGGCGCCATCGTTGTTCAGGTCTACGGTGAAATTCAGTGTTTGTACAGCCATGGCAACCTCCTGCAGAGCAAGCCTGTGTGGCGCTGTGAGCAAACCGAACCAGAAGCAGCGCCGCGGCACTATTCATCGTAAGTTCATATTATCGCTGTCATGTTTCCGGCGCAAGTGTGTTTTATGTCGTTTATGTTGGCTTTGGGATAGGGAGTGGTGTAAGCCCTTGCTTGGGTGTATAGCTTAACGATACAGTTGCGTATGATCAAAACCTTTCGGCATCGCGGCTTACAACGTTTCTTCGAAACAGGACAAAAGCACGCATTCAACCTGCTCACGCGCCGAAACTAGCACGTCAGCTGCGACAGTTGAATGATGCGTTGAGTCCCGATGATATGGATATGCCAGGGTGGAATTTGCATCCTCTGGCTGGAAGCAAGTTGAAGGGGCATTGGTCGGTATGGGTAAACGGGAATTGGCGTTTAACGTTTATGTTTGAAGGCCAAGATGCCGTTTTGATTGATTATCAGGATTATCATTAGGAGAACGAAATGCGTATGCATAATCCTCCTCATCCAGGAGAAACGTTGCGAGAAGACGTTCTTCCAGCGTTAGGGATTTCAGTTGCCGAGGCTGCGCGACAGTTGGGTGTTAGCCGAGTGGCGTTGTCGCGGGTTTTGCATGGTCACGCGGCGATCTCTGTTGACCTTGCGCGACGGCTTGAGGTTTGGTTGAGTAAATCAAATGGTCGTGGCCCCGGTGCTGAAACATGGTTGCGCGGTCAAGTGGCCTATGATTTATGGCAGGCTGAGCATTCAGGGGAAAAATTGGATGTCGAGCCAGCTCATGCTGTAACAGCGTAATTATCTGTATTTGATGAAAAAATAGCCCTCATTTTCAGAGGGCTAAATTTCATGTAACCGCTTGATTTCACTGGCGGACAGGGTGTCCGAAGAATGCCTGTTTTATGGTGTCCGATGCCGTTTATGTTTTTCAATAAAAACATTGGGTTATGGGTTTTTTTGTCCTAATTGGTTCTTTACCTTCCAGTTTAATCCGACTATTATTTGATAGTCGTTTTGTAAGTCTGGAGGACCCATGTCAAGGCAAATACATAAGCTAACAGCGAAAGAAGTAGAGAAAAAATCCGCCCCCGGACTTTATGGCGACGGTGGTGGTCTAACTCTGCAGATTACTAAGGCTGGCGTAAAGTCATGGTTATTTCGCTACATGATCGATGGTAGGGCCAGAGGGATGGGTCTTGGTCCCGTCCATACCGTGACCCTTGCCGAAGCCCGTCAGATGGCCACTGAGGCCCGTAAGTTGATACTCAACGGGATAGACCCCCTAGAGGAAAAAGCCCGGCAGAAAGCTGCATCGGTGCTTACAAAAGCCAAGTTAATGACTTTCGACCAGTGTGCTACTGCATACATAAAAGCGCATCGTGCCGGTTGGAAGAATGCTAAACATGCCGATCAGTGGGTTAACACCATTTCAACTTATGTAAGCCCAATAATAGGCGCAATACCTGTTTGCGACATCGATACCGCGCTTGTCGTTAAGGTGCTGACCCAAAAAGACGGCAGTGGGGCTCAGTTTTGGGAGTCCAAAAATGAAACCGCTTCAAGGGTTAGGGGACGCATTGAGGCTGTACTTGGGTGGGCTGCGACTAGTGGTTTTCGCTCAGGGGATAACCCTGCGCGATGGCGTGGTCACCTAGAAAATCTGCTTGCCAAGATCAGCAAGGCTAAAAGAACGAAGAATCACCCTTCATTGCCATGGGTTCAAATGGGGGGCTTTATGGAAGCCCTGCGAAAGCGGGAGGGCATAGCAGCAAGAGCAGTTGAGTTCACCATTCTCACGGCAGCACGAAGCGGAGAAGTGCGCGGTGCGATGTGGTCGGAGATTGATCTGGAGGCTAAGGTCTGGACAATTCCTGCAGGGCGCATGAAAGCCCATCGTGAACATGAAGTGCCCCTGAGCGATGCCGCTATCAAGTTACTAAAAAGCCTCCAGCGTTTGGAAAATTCAGATTATCTGTTTCCAGGCACAAAAGGTCAGCAGCTCTCCGATATGAGTTTGACTGCCGTTATACGTCGTATGAACGATGGTCGGGCAGGATGGTTGGATAAGGATGGGAAGGCTATTACTGTTCACGGCTTTCGAAGCACATTTCGCATGTGGGCGGCGGAAGCGACTAACTATCCTCGAGAGGTTGCAGAACACGCTCTTGCTCATCAGTTGCCGAATGCAGTTGAGCGCGCATATCAAAGAGGTACTCAGTTTAAAAAACGTGCTGCGATGATGAATGACTGGGGACAGTTTTGCGGTCGTGAAAGTGACCAGATCCCGGGAGTGCCGGTAGTAACGTCTATAGCAAAAACAGTTGCTTAATTACTTTGACCGTTCCTAAAAAGTCCATTAAGATGTAATCTCACTTAACGTTGCAACGGCTTCCTCGCCCTGTAATCTGTTACGTAATCGTCATTTGTTATGCGCTCGCTGTTGCCAATTTCAAGGGCAATGCCATGACGATTATTCATTCACAACCTCCAGAAAATTTACCTGAAAACAGCAATGCTGATGATCGTTCGATCCAGTTGCATTCGGGATTTCTCAGGCTTTCTCACATCATTGGCGACCGTAAAAAGGGTGTTAAACCCCTTGTGCCGGTTAGCCGTTCAACTTGGTACGCTGGCGTAGCTGCTGGCAGATTCCCCAAACCAATTCGGTTATCTGAAGGCGTGTCCGTTTGGCGCGCATCAGATATTGATGCTCTTTGCCGCCAGATAGAGCAGCAAACGGAGGCTTGAGATGAAAGTACTCACGTCTTTAGAGCATCAAAAACTATTGCAGAAACATGGCGCTCCAGTCCATAGCAACTGTCTTACTGTTTGGTGCGCATGGTTTTTTTGTTGGTCAGTTGAAGCGGCCGACGTGCATCTTCACACCGTAGAGAAACGATTGAGGGGTATCGATCCGCATGAGCCCTGGGTCCTTGACACGATTGTGCGAGAGTATGTGGTCGAAACGTTGCAGATATTGGGGCTTCCTTCCGATTTCAGTCGGCATGAACAGCCATATATTTGGTTGCATCTTTTCCCTCATCCCCGCGCCTCAAGCTCGTTATATGAATTCGCTACTGATCCAGACGATGATGAAAGGCCCATGGAGCCACTTATTCCTGTGCTGCTAAGTCTTTGGTGCATAAAGTTGCGTGAACTGGCGGTTGAGTATCGCGCGATTATTGGCGAATCAGATGATGTGTGGATTTTACTTTTGGGTGATGTGAGGAGGATAGGGCAGCGACTGTTGTTGCTCACCTGGCCAAAAGGGCACGTAATTCGCGCCCAACAGGAGCTTCTCAATGATTACATTGAGTATTTTTATTTCTGTCGCGGGAGTTTCGATCTGGAAAGTGGCAGTCTGAGTGATCGTGAAATACCAGCTTTGTGTGAGTTTGCCCAACGCTATCGGAGGGCGAAATGACAGAGAGCTCTGATATTCAGTGGCAGGCTATAACGCCGGAGGGGCTAAAGCTAGTTGATCAAGCCGTATCAAGGCAGTACAACGAAACTGCCCGAAAGTATGGGGCAGAGCAGCGAATTTTTTCCCGCGCTCCTAAGCAAACCTCACGTTTTCAGTTGAAGTCCGCTGAGCAGATCTTGAATTCGACCCCAATCAAATGGCGCATTAAAGGTGTGATCCCTGAGAATGGCATTGCGGCGATTTATGGGCCTTCTGGAAGCGGTAAATCGTTTCTTGTTATGGACATGGCGACCAGCATTGCCCGTGGCTCTAACTGGTTCGGCTATCGAGTGAAGCCTTGCTCGGTGGTCTATGTTTGTTTGGAAGGAGAGGCGGGACTGTCTGTTCGGCTCGCTGCATATCGAACAACAGGAACCATTCCCTCTGCCATCGACTTTATTGATCAACCGCTCAACTTGTTGAATCCGAAAGATCTTAAGGATTTGGGGATGTCGATTAAGGCCCGTGGCTCTACAGACGGCGTGGTGATCATTGATACTTTAAATCGTGCAGCACCCGGAATGGACGAAAACAGTTCTGTCGATATGGGGCACGCTATCCATGCGGCGAAAGTTATCCAGCAAGGCCTAGGTGGTTTAGTGCTGTTGGTTCATCATTCCGGGAAAGATACTGCCAAAGGTATGCGTGGACACTCAAGCCTTTACGCGGCACTTGACGCTGCGATTGAGGTTAAACGATCTGGCCCTGACAGGGCATGGTCACTGGCTAAAGCGAAAGACGGTGAAGATGGTAGGGCTCATGCTTTCATGCTCGACGTGATCAATCTTGGCAGCGATGAAGATGGGGATCCTATTACTTCTTGCGTAGTTCGTCGGGTGATTGGTCCTTCTTCGATTAGCAAGCCTTTGACCCATTCGCAACGGATCGGCATGGATGCTTTCATGGCCGCAGCATCCGCAAATGCTGGTAAAGGCGATGCGAGGGTGTATGCGGGTGTCGACCAATGGAGGCGTGAGTTTTACAGTCGAAGCACGGGCGACAACCCGGACAGCAAGCGGCGCGCATTTAATCGGGTTCGAGAGCAGTTGGTCGCGATTGGCAAATTAGTAGTCGATGATGGCGTTTATCGTTTGCCGTTGGGTTTTCCCGATCTTTCCGATTAGCCAGACAACCGAGACGGGGGCGTGACAAGTCCACAAATGTCCCGCAGCTAGGAAGACGGACAGGGACACCACCCTTAGGGGTGTCCTGTTGTCCGGCCTAGTAGTTAATCAGCTCATTTAAAAACAGGAACATTAATCGTCATGACAAACATCATCAAATTCGACCCCAAAATAATTTGGCCTTTGATCTTGGAAAAAATTGCGAATGGTCAGTCGCTGGCTTCAGCATTACGCTCGCCCGGTATGCCTAGTTATGCACTTGCGAAGCGGCATCTTCGTGATGACCCAGTGCTGCGCAAAGAGTACGAACAGGCAATCGAGGATCGCGCAGCACTGCTGGCTGAAGAACTAATCGAGTTAGCCGATACACCTGTTCCTGAAGGTTTGGATCCAGCTAGCCGTTCTGCTTGGGTTCAGCAACTACGCTTGAGACTGGACACTCGCAAATGGATCGCGTCGCGTGTTTACCGGCAGGTTTACGGTGACAAAGTCGACGTCTCTATGGCTTCAGTGCAAATCGATTTGAGTGTGGCTATGGAGGCTGCACAAAGGCGTATCGAAGAAGGACTCAAGCGAACGATCGACCTACGCGCGTAACAGGCTAATTTTGATTAACCACCTGGGGCATTATGCAGCGCAGAATGTGTTCGGCCAGTTGGGTTGCTGTAATTGTCAGTCCCTTCTCGAAACTCATCTCCCAGAAAGGATCTGCGAAATGATTTAGTGATGTGGGAATCGACGCTTGTGGAAGCTCATTCATGGCAACTAATCGAGAAATTGACTCTAGCAATCGATAGTCGATGATATCGGCAGAAAGAAAAGACCACGTAATTGACGCATTTACGTGTGGTTGTGGCTTATGGCCGGCAGCATACTCTAAGCTTGCTTTTATTGACTCAAGTAAACCTTTCGCAGTTTCTAACGCGTCTTCTCTCGAGTTGGCAGCGCGCACCCTACGATTGACACTATTTGCCATTGATTCTTCTTTGAGCCATTTTTGTTCGGCTGGAGATAGCGTCGGTATCGAATTATAAAGAGCAGAATAGTCCGCAAGCAGCGATTTGGCGAGATCTTGTGGCTTATGGGCTAAATGGCTTCCCTGGCAAAGAGGTTGTTGGATAATAGTTTGAACGTAAGTTGTTGCGCTTGATTCCTTGACCATAAAAATAAACAAAGAAAATACTGCGAGCTTAAGTAGTACTGATAACTTGACTTTTGTTTGAGGTGAATTCAGGCCCGACATAATCATTCACAGTCCTATAAAAAGTTGCGTTTCGCATATTAGGTGCGTTGATTTTTATGTGGTTGCGCCTAACTATTGAATTTCAAATCAGGAGGTGATCTTTGGCCCCTTCAAGCTGAAAACATTCGCTCATTGCTTGGTAGATTTTTTGAAATTTTTTACTTTAGTCTGAGCTCCCACCCTTAGCCTTATTCGGTCTGGCTTCTGGGGTCCCCCCCCCGCCCATTAGATTGGGAGGTACATAATCGGCCGTTATTTTGATAGAGCTTTTTCGTGAAAGTCGACCTTACCGTTAACTGTAGGGAGTTCCATTAATTAAAGCAATGGGCAGTTACTAATTGACCATGCGGGTTAATTGACGAAAGCGGCGTATAGTAATTGAGGCAAACTTGGTTCAGTATTTTCGAGAATTGAGCAAAGCATTTGAAGGTCTAGTGTGGTTCAGCGGACATGAACGCCGTACCTGAGAAATATTCGATGCAGTCTTCACGGTTGGAGATTGACCAATTACCCAATTGGCTAGAGGCTCTCCATCATTAATGGGGAACAGCCTGGCTAGATTGATAGTCAATTTGATAGTTATAATAAAAAAGCGCCCCGAGAGGCGCTTAAATATTGGCTCACTGGCGGACAGGGTGAGATTCGAACTCACGATACGCCTAAACGTATACCGGATTTCGAGTCCGGCGCATTCGACCACTCTGCCACCTGTCCGTGTTGCGGTCACTTCTCAGCAAGACTGCTATTCTAGCAATAATTCAAACACCTTGCACAAACCGTTGGCTGTTTCAGCGAGGGCTTTTATATAGAATAAGTCTCGTCTGGGCCGGTTAGGTATGCGAACGAACAGAAAGGGGAATTGATGCTGGTAGGAAAAAAAGCGGTGGTTACAGGGTCAACCAGCGGCATTGGCCTGGCAATTGCACGGGAGCTTGCTGCAAATGGCGCGGATATCGTGTTGAACGGATTTGGCAACCCAAATGAAATTGAGCAGCTGCAAGCCAATTTGCGCTTGGAGTATCCGGTTAACGTTGAGTATATCCATGCAGACCTGAGTCAGGCGGATTCGGTGCGCCAGTTTGTAGAACAATCTGCACAGGCGCTGGGCAGCATCGACATTTTGGTGAATAATGCAGGTATTCAGCATACTGATCTCATCGAGGATTTTCCGGTGGACCGCTGGAATGCCGTCATTGCATTGAATTTATCGGCGGTGTTTCACGCAACGGCGGCAGCGCTGCCGCATATGAAGAAGCAAGGTTGGGGGCGGATTATCAATATTGCTTCGGCGCATGGCTTGGTTGCGTCGGCTCAAAAAGCCGCCTACGTAGCGGCAAAGCACGGTGTTGTCGGGCTAACCAAGGTTACGGCACTGGAAACCGCCGGTAGCGGAATTACCGCCAACGCCATTTGCCCGGGTTGGGTGCGTACGCCGCTGGTTGAGCGTCAAATCGAGGCGTTGGCGCAAAAGCATGGTGTCGATATCGATGCGGCTGCCAAGTTGCTGCTGGAGGAAAAACAGCCTTCACTGCAGTTTGTCATGCCCGAGCAAATTGGGGGGGCAGCGGTATTTCTGGCCTCTGACGCTGCTCAGCAAATGACAGGTTCAACCATGAGCCTGGATGGCGGTTGGACGGCACGGTAGATGGGCTGCTGTTGATTTCAAGCGTTTGATGTAAAGGAAAGGAAAATGTTGCTTTTATTGTCGCCAGCGAAGAAACTGGATTATGAATCGGCCGTTCGGACGTCACTGCATACTCAGCCTCTTTTTGTTGATCAGGCCAAGTCGCTTATCAATATTTTGCGCAAGAAGTCGGTTGCAGAGGTTGGCGAATTAATGAACCTGAGCAATGCGCTTGCCGAGTTGAATGTTGAGCGATATCAAGACTGGACGCCGAAATTCTCCCTCGATAATTCGCGTCAGGCTGTACTGGCGTTCAATGGCGACGTTTATGAAGGCCTTGAGGCCACCACGTTTTCCGACGCGCAATTGAAATGGGCGCAAGAGCACGTGGCGATACTCAGTGGTTTGTATGGGGTGCTACGTCCGCTTGACCTCATGCAGCCTTATCGTCTTGAAATGGGTACCAGGCTTGAAAATCCGAATGGCAAGAACCTGTACGCGTATTGGGGTAGTGCCATCGCGCAATATTTGAATGAGCAACTTGAAAGCCACAAATCCAAAGTTATTCTGAATCTGGCATCTGAAGAGTATTTCAAGGCGGTTGATAAAAAGACGTTGTCGGCCGACATCATTCAATGTGTGTTCCAAGACTATAAGAACGGCGCATGGAAAGTGATCAGCTTTCATGCCAAGCGGGCGCGCGGTTTAATGGCGCGCTTTGTTGTCGAAAACAAAATAAATGACTCCAAGAAATTGACGCAATTTGCTGCTGAAGGCTATGCCTACGACAGCGCGTCCTCGACCGAGACCAAACTGGTGTTCCGCCGTAAACAGGCTTGATCGAAGGGACGGCATGCAGAACGCAACACGGGTTTTTCTGTTTTTTTCTTTTGGGTATTTTGTTTCTTATCTTTATCGCGGCATCAACATTGGCTTTGCGCCGTTCTTAACGGCTGAAGTCGGCTTGTCGGCGGGCGACCTTGGCATGCTGACCAGTTTGTACTTCCTGGGTTTTGCGCTGGCGCAGATTCCTGCCGGCGCTGCGCTTGACACATGGGGGCCGCGCCGCGTTAACGCCGCGTTTATGCTAATGGCCGCCGTGGGCGCCATCGTGTTCGGTTTAAGCGACACGCTGTCCGGCCTGATGGCTGGCCGCCTGCTTATTGGCATCGGCGTGTCTGTTTGTCTGGGCGCAGCCTTCCAGGCCATGGCATTTACTTTTCCTACCCATCGTTTGCCCATGGTTAACGGGGCATTGGTGGCAATCGGAGGGCTGGGTGGTGCCGTGGTGGGAACGCCGCTTGCACTGCTTCTGGGTGTCATTTCCTGGCAGGTCACCAGTTATCTGGTCGCGCTTTTAACGGTGGTTGTAGCCGGCTTATTGTATTTTTGTTCCAGCGACGTCGGGCCCGGGCGTGTTCCAGGAAAAGCCCGGCCTGGTCTGGTTTCACAGTTTCTGGGAACCTGGGAACTGGCGAAAACGTCGCTTTTCTGGCAGATTGTTTTATTCCCTTCAACAGCCAGCGGTGTGTTTTATGGCGTTCAGTCGTTATGGATGAAGCCCTATCTGCTTGATGTTAAAGCCTTGCCGCTCTCGACGGTTGACGGCCTGGTTTCCATGCTCGGTTTTGCTGCGGTGATCGGCAGTATCGTGTCGGGAATTGCGGCGCGTCGCATCGAGAAAATGGGTATCAGCCTGTACCATCTGGTGGGCGTGTTCTCGGGCTGCTTCATGCTGGTTCAACTGATGATTTTGCTGGATGCGCCTGTGCCGCGTGTGGTTTTGTGGGCCTCCTACGGCTTTCTGGGCGGCACCAATATTCTGATCTATGCCGTACTGGTCGAGACTTTCCCTCGCTACATGCTGGGTCGTGTGGGCACCACATTCAACATGCTGGTGTTCTTCCTCATTTTCTTCTTCCAGAATGTCATTGGCTGGGTTGTGGAGTTGTGGGAGCCTGTTGCGACAGGTGTATATCCCGCAATCGCACACATGACGGCATGGTATCTGTTGCTCGGGTTGCAGGCGCTGACTGCGGTGTGGTTCTTTGCCAGTAAGGCACCCAGGCCGCTCGATGATCCCCATGCGCGGCAGGCATGAGATTACCGTTGTGCCTGGGCCGGCCGACAGTGCGAGAGGTGATCAGGCTGGCTGGGCCAGTGGCGTTGTTGGCCCGCTTTTTGGCTTTTCAAAAACCTGCATTTCCTGGTGGATCAATTGCGCGGCACGGCTCATTTGCCGAATCGGGTAGGCCAATGCCGCCAGGTCTCCCTCAGTTTCAATGCTGACCGGGATCGGGGCGTTGCGATCTTCCAATAAAGCCTCAATGGCATCGAGCGATTGCTGGATGCCTGTGGGCACTGCGGGCAGCTGCGCCAATAACGGTATTGCGGCGCTGATTTGCGATGCCAGCAAGTGATTCTGGATCAGCAGGTGATTGACCTGTGGCACATTTTTTTGACACCGCGTTGGTTCCGCCATCATTCGATAAAATGCCGATGTCAGGTTGCCAATCGCAATGTACGCATTCTTGCGCGCAAGGCGCCAGTTGACGTCGGCTTCATGAACTTGTTGTGTGAGCGCCGTGGTATCTGCGGTTTTTGCCGCAACTGTGCTGTCCGTTTGATTTTCCGCATTTAAAAGCCGGCGACTTAATTCGGCGTATTGAAGACCATTGCGGTAGAAGCGCTGGTTTGCCGTGCGTGCCGCTTTGGCCAGCGACCCCATGAAGTTGTGCTCCCACCAGGGCAATATGTAGCTGCACCCCAGCGCCACCAAGCTGCCGATTACCGTATCCACCAAACGTTCGCCGATAAGGAAGGTTGAGGCGGGCGCGGTCAGGTTGAATGCCAGCAGAATACATAGGGTGTTGAAGGTGGCCGAGGCCATGAAGTTCAGTTGCAGCATGCTGTACCCCAGTACGCACGCAACGGCCAGAATGAAGAAATAAATGTCGACATGCGGGTTGAGGTTCAGAATGATCAATGCCAGCAGACAGCCAATGAATGTGCCCAGCAAACGAAGCAGGTTTCGTTGCCGTGTAAGGGCATAACCGGGCTTGAGCACAATAATTGTCGTTAAGATAATCCAGTACCCGTGAATCGTGAAACCGGGGTCGCTGCCGGACATTTGAAGCATCAGGGTCAAGCCGTGGTCAATCGCCAATGCGATGATTGCGGCAATGGTAACGCGGATAGCGTAGCGAAAGCTTGGGGAGTCCAGCCGCAGGTTGCTGGTGATCATGCCCAGGCGTAATTCGTTGTGCGTCAGAAAGCGGCCCAGTGTCTTGTCAAGGCGGCTGTCGACCAGGGAGGACGCGCGCCGCGCATGTGTGTGTTCGGTCATGCGCTCCACAATGCGTGACGCATTGCGCAAACGACGCAGAACCTGAACGAGCAGGGTATAAACTTCGGCGTTATTCTGCGCAAAACCATTCTGGCGGCAGAGCTCCAGCTCGTATTCGATTGCCCGGATTTCCGCTTTCACGCTGTTGCGTTCGGTGACCGGCGTGTGGCGGGCGACATCCAGCGCAATCTGGCGGGTGTTGTTTGCCAGTTTACGCAAGGCATCGCGCGCGAAAATCAGAACATCGCTGCTGGCCAGGGTGCGTTGCAGAGTGGCGTAATCGGTTTGCGTGGCAACCAGCGTGTCCAGCAATGCCACCATATCAATGAAGATATTCAGGGCGGTATATCGCTGTTGGTCGGAACGCGATTGGCCCGTGGGAAGCTCGCGTAAAACGGTGTTGCGGGCTGCCTGCTGTGTATCGGTCATGACCGATTGCGTGCGCATCAGTTGGCGGTAGCTTTCTTCCAGATCGTGGTTCACATCGTAAAGGCGTGATCGCGCCTCAATGTAGTCGGCGGTGGAAAACAGGGCAACGGATAGCGCTTGTCGCTCTTCGCGATGCCAGAAGATGCGATGAACAACAGAACTGAAGGCAAAGTAAAAGAGGCCGCCACCGAACGAACTTAACGTATGGATCAGGACTTCATGTGTTTCCAGGGGGTGACGCATGGTCAGTGTCATGATGAACAGGCAGGCGAACCCCATCAGGCCGCCCTGGCGACCATATACAGTGAACATGGAAAAAATGAAACACAATGACGGAATCACAAACCAGAGCAACATCGGATGCGTTGTGCTTAAACCGGTAACGGCGGTGGTTAGCGTACCCAGCAGGACGGCACCGATCATGTTGTTGAAGCTGTAGCGGCGGGGGCTTCCCGGCTGGTCGAT